>Ga0310690_10000090_pt1 | contig 206100 bp, 154 predicted proteins | sample AusTroGonzalo_MG_2_FD_207661 | JGI IMG/M metagenome (GOLD analysis project Ga0310690, IMG submission 207661) | Bovine rumen microbial communities from tropical cattle in Woodstock, Queensland, Australia - Gonzalo_04 (v2) (version 2) | ecosystem: Host-associated > Mammals > Digestive system >... | reverse complement strand
CGACGACAAGCAGTCCGCCCTCGGCCTCCTTGCCTGATCGGCTGACAGCCGCAACCCGGCGACAGGTGACAACACCTGAAGCCACAACGGCCCCCGCGCCCGGAAACGGACGCGGGGGCTTTTCTCTGCCTGCGGCCTGCCGGGAAAAAAACGGAAAAAAACGCGGAATCCGCTTGACAAATGGAGCAAACAGATGTAAGTTGAAGGAGAAGAGGTCGGAACCGGACGGATCCGGCCCGCTCAAGGAACCATTCTAACCAAGGAGGTCATTATGGACATTACCGTCAGCGTTCGTCACTTCGAACTGGACAATGAAGTACGCGAATACGCCGTGAAAGCGGCTGAGGATGCCTTCTCCGAATTCAGGCTGCGGATCAGCAGCGTGAACATCGTTCTCGACATGCAGAGGAATACGATCACGGCGCATCTTGACGCGGCCGTGAAAGACCACCCTGTCACCGCGGCTTCGCAGGCGTTCGACAACGTCTACAAGGCCATCGACGAAGTCGTCGCGAAGGCGTCCGCGCAGATGCGGCGCTACCTCGACAAGAAACAGGACCATAAGCATACGCCGTCCATCGGCGCGGCGACCGCGCAACCGGAGACGGAAGCGGAGTCCTGAGTCCGTCGAACCATCCCGCGACGGCATGATCTGAGCCTGTCGCATCCCACGGCATGTCCCGGCAGTCGAAAGCACCGGAGCATGCCGTTTTTTTCGGTTTTCGGCGCATCCGATGGAAAATCAATGAAAAAATGGAAAAAAAGCTGAAAAAAGATTGTTTTCTATAAAAAATGTGCTATAGTAACTCTTTTCCACATCTATCAGGAAAGGATACCGGGAAAAAATGAAACAGGACCTCACGAAAAAACTCCAGAAACTCTACGAAAAGAACGTCATGAACACCTACGGTACTCCGTCGACGCTGTTCGTGCGCGGCGGCGGCGTCAACCTGTACGATGCGAACCGACGCAAATATCTGGATTTTTCGTCCGGCATCTCCGTCTGCAACCTCGGGCACTGCCATCCCGCCGTGACCGAGGCGATCTGCCGCCAGGCGCAGACGCTGGTGCATGTGTCCAACCTCTTCCTGAATGAAAATATGCCGCGCCTGGCCGAGATCATCGTGAAGAAGACGTTCGGCAAGGGGCGCGTCTTCTTCTGCAACAGCGGCGCCGAGGCGAATGAGGGGCTGATCAAACTCGCGCGCAAGTGGGGCAACGCCACCGGCCGCAACGAGATCGTCGTGATGGAGAATTCATTCCACGGGCGCACGCTCGCCACGCTCGCCGCAACCGGCCGCAGCAAATACCGCGAGGGATTCAACCCCGACATGCCCGGGTTCAAGTTCGCGAAGTTCAACGACCTGAAGTCCGTGAAGAAAGCCATTGGGGCGAAGACCTGCGCCGTGCTGCTTGAGGCCGTGCAGGGGGAGGGCGGCATCCTGCCCGCCGACGAGGATTTCATCAAGGGCCTTGAAGCGCTTTGCAGGGAAAAGAACGTCCTGCTGATGTTCGACGAGGTGCAATGCGGCATGGGCCGTACCGGCACGCTCTGCGCGTGGCAGGGATACGGCGTCAAGCCCGACGCGTTCTCGTTTGCCAAAGCCATTGCGAACGGCATCCCGATGGGTGCCTTCGTGTGCAACGAACGGCTCTCCGGCGTGCTGACTCCCGGCACCCACGGCAACACGTTCGGCGGCAACGCACTCGCGACCGCCGCGTCCCTGGCCGTCTTCGAGACGATCTACGGGGACAAGCTCCTGGAGAACGCCAAAGAGATGGGCGCGTACCTGCGCGGCAAACTGGAAAAGTTCGTTGAGAAATACGATTTCGTCAAGGAAGTCCGCGGACGCGGCCTCATGCTCGGCGTCGTGCTGGACTTCCCGGCGAAGGAGATCCTTCCCGTCCTGCGCGAAAAAGGCCTGGTGGCCCTGTCCGCGGGGGAGGTCGTGCTCCGTCTTCTGCCCCCGCTGATCGTGAAGCGGGAGGACATCGACAAGGCCGTGCGCATCATCGGCGCGGCATTCAAGGAATATTCTGCTTCGAAAGGAGGCAAGAAATGATCAGACACCTGCTCACAGGGCGCGAATTCGACCGCGCCGCACTGGAACAGCTTATCGAAACGACCGCGAAACTGAAGGCCGGACGCGGGAAGCCGGGACAGCCCCGCCCGCTGGACGGGAAGTCCATCGGCATGATCTTCGCGAAATCCTCGACCCGCACGCGCGTTTCGTTCGAGGTCGGGATCCACGAGCTCGGCGGCCAGCCGATCTACCTGGACGAGAGCAAGACCCAGATGGGCCGCGGCGAGACCATCGCCGATACCGCCCGCGTGCTCAGCCGGTTCCTGCACGGCATCGTGATCCGCACGTTCCGGCAGTCCGACGTGGAGGGGCTCGCGCAGTACGGGTCCATCCCGATCGTAAACGCCCTGACAGACGACTACCATCCGTGCCAGGCGTTCGCCGACCTCTTCACGATCTGGGAACGCAAAGGCAAGCTTGACGGACTGAAGATGGCGTACCTCGGCGACGGCGCCAGCAATATGGCGAATTCCCTCATGATGGCATGCAAGCTCGCCGGCATGACGTTTGCCATCGGCGCGCCGGAGGAATTCCGCCCGCGTCAGTCGATCATGGACGAAGACCTCGGCCCCGGCAAGGTGGAGTGGACCATCGATCCCGCCGCCGCCATGAAGGATGCCGATTTCGTCTACACCGACGTCTGGGTGAGCATGGGCTTCGAGAAGGAGTCCCGCGAACGCATGAAGATCCTGGAGCCTTACCGGCTCGACATGAAGATGCTCGGACACGCCCGCCCCGACGCAAAGGTGATGCACTGCCTGCCCGCCCACCGCGGCGAGGAGATCACCGACGAGGTCATGGAGTCCGAACACTCCATCGTCTTCGACGAGGCCGAGAACCGCCTCCATATGCACAAGGCGATCCTCTGCACGCTCTTCCGGTAAGAAGAGTCGCCCGGGCGCCGCGCCATGGAATCCGTGCCGGAACACAGGTCTGTTTCTCCGCGCGCGCTGTTCCGCCGAATCCGAATAAGCGCGATAGCGTTCGAACAATCCTGCCCCGCCGCACTCTTTCTGTCGGCAGCCGTTACAGCCGTTCTCTCCGCCAGAGGGAACGGCTTTCCTTATGTCCTGGTCCCCGCAGCGGCAGTCCTGCTGATATGGACTTTGGTCCCGACGCGGGATGCGCTGGTCCGGTTCGCGCTGCCGATGCTGCCCGTGCTGATCGTCGCGTTGTTCTGGCAGGGACAGCAGAAGAATTTCGTCGCGGAGGCGGCGGGGCGAGCGCGTTTTGCCGCCGAAGCAGAACTGACGGTCGATGATCCGTCGGCATCCTCGCGGTCCGGCGAAGCGTTCCGCGTGCGGAATCTGCAATGCCGCGTAAAACGGATCCGTTATGGCGAGAACGTCCCGTGGATCGAGTTCGAAGACGTTTCTCCGCGCGTTCTGCTGGACCTGGGGAGGGAAGGGGAGCTTGCCGCAATGCCGCTTGGGTTCGGCGACACGGTGCGCGCGAAAGGCGTTTTCTCCGCTCTCGAGACGCCTCTTTTTCCGGGGGCGTTCGACTACGCCGCCTATCTGGAGAACGAGGGCATCTACGAGATATTCCGTCCGGAATCGATCGGGATCGTTTCGCATGGAGGCGGGTTCCGGCGGTTGCTCTACGACTGCCGCGACGCCGCTTTGGCCGCCGCTTGCGCCGGGTTCCGCAGCGTCGAGAACGCCCGAATGGCCGGCGCGATGCTCGGAGGGCGGAAGGTCTCGCTGGAAAAGGAGACCCGTGCCGGTTTCCTCTCCAGCGGTACGATCCACATCCTGACGGTCAGCGGCACGCATATCGGGATCTTCGCCTCGCTGCTCATGCTCGTGATGATCTGGGCTCCGTTCCGCAGGCGCTGCCTTGCCGTTCTGGCGCCGCTCCTGCTGTATGCGCTGTCAACCGGGATGCGGGAACCCGCGATGCGCGCCTATGTGATGATCGCAGTGTTCCTGGGGCTGCGGGCCCTGCTGCTGGCGTCCTCGCACATCAATACACTGATGCTCGCCGCATATGTGATTCTGGTCGTCTCCCCGGCCAGCCTGATGAAGCCGGGGATGTACTATTCCTTCCTGTCCGTCGGCCTGCTGCTGAGCCTGCCGCGCGACATGGGCTCCATCCTGCTCGGTTTCTTTTCCCGCGGGCTGTCGCAGCCGCTTCCCGCGCAGTATCTGCCGGAACGCCGCCGCGGGGCGGCGCATGCGGCCAGGGTGTTTTTCTCGATTCTTGCGGCGACCTTTGCGGCAAGTCTGGGCAGCGGCGTGCTTTCCATCCTGTATCAGGGGCTGTTTCCGATCTCCGCGGTCCCCGCCAATATGCTGGTGATGCCGCTCGCTTTCCTGGCATTCGTTCTGGCAGGTGCAGCGCTGCTGTTATCCTGGGCGGGACCCGTCGCGGTCTTCTTCTCCGGGCTGCTCGAACAGACCTTCCGGCTGATCGGATGGCTGGGGCGCTTCTTCGGCGGGCTTTTCGAAACAGCCGTCCCGCGTCCTCCGGTCTGGACGGTCGTGCTGTTTCTCGCCGCGCTCTTCTTCCTGCTCCGCACGAAATGCTGGCGCAGAGGTGTTTCCGCAGCCGCGATCATGACGGCGCTTTTCGCATTCTGGTTCCTCCGTGCGGCATTCCTGCCCGCCGAGGTCATGGTCGTAAATGGCGGCGGGAGCGAACTGGAACCGGCGGTCGTCGTTACGGATCCCGCGCTCGGGCGCGCCGATGTGGTGAACGTGCCGGATTACCGGACCGCAAACGCTCTGGCGGACTATCTGGAGGAACGAGGCATCACGGCCTGCCGCACCGTCGCGGTTTCCAGCGGCCGCAAGGCGTCTTTCGACGGGCTTGAGGCGCTTGCCGCGCGGATGCCCGTCCTGAATGTCTGCTGCCCATCCAATGCACTGAAAAAGATGCCGGACGGCCCGGCCGTCTCGGCCCTTCCGTATGACGGCGCCGCACGGTCATACCATCTTTCCGACGATCTTTTTTCCTTTTCCATCGGAACAATTGACGGTATTCTGCTGTCCAATCATACCGGCTGCGGACACCTGACGCTGAGGAAGGACGGTATCACGTTCCTGGATGCCGGAATCCAACAGACATCGGCGCGGCAGCTGACCATCCAAACCATTGAAAGCATTTCTCCATGAAAACCATAAAGAAAGGATTCCCGATGCCATGAAATCCGTTTTCAATACGCTTTTTTCGATCCTTGCGGGCGGATGCGCCGCCCTCCTGGCACTGAAATTCGTCAGCCGGCTGCCGGAAGAGCAGGAGGATTACCAGACGAAGATGCGTTCCTACACGGAACCGTCGGAACAGGTTCCCGCTCCGGCGTCTGCCTGGCCGGACTTCACCGGCACGATCGAACGCGCCATGCCCGCCGTGGTCTGCATCTCCAACCAGCGGATCGTCCCGTCTCGCCGCGGATGGGGACGCCCCGCGCAGTATTACGAAGTGCCGGCGGGGCAGGGGTCCGGCTTCTTCATCCGCGAGGACGGCTACATCCTCACGAACTACCATGTGGCGAGCGGGGCGAACGCCCTGCTGGTCACGGATAACGAGGGGCGCGAATACCATGCCGACCTGGTGGGCGCGGATCCGACGTCCGACCTGGCCGTGCTGAAGATCGAGCCTCCGAAGGGGAAGAAATTCATGGCGCTGACGTTCGCCAACCCGAAGAACATCCGGCTGGGGCAGTGGACGATTGCCATCGGAGCGCCGTTCAGCCTGGAGCACAGCGTGACCGCAGGCATCGTGTCCGGCGTGCAGCGCTCCGGCGTCGGCGTGAACCTTTACGAAAATTACATCCAGACGGACGCCTCCATCAATCCGGGCAATTCCGGCGGTCCGCTGCTGAACACCGCGGGCGACGTCATCGGCGTGAACGACTGCATCCTCGCGCCGTCGGGCGGCAATATCGGCATCGCGTTCGCCGTGTCCGCCGAAATCGCCAAGGCGGTCGCGGACACGCTCATCGAACACGGCGAGATCGTGCGTCCGTGGCTTGGCATCATGGGTGCGCCTCCCTCACAGCGGCGTTCGCCCGGAGAGGAGAACGAGGATCTGCAGAAAGGCGCGGTCATCAGCGGGATCATCCAGGATTCCCCGGCGGCCCGCCTGGGACTGCGCGACGGCGACGTGATCGTGAAGCTGGACGGAGTCGATGTGAACGACACCTACGAGCTCCGGAACCGGATCCTCTCGCTGGATCCTGGCACGATCGTCAAGATCACGGTCCTGCGCCGGAATCTGCTCCACGAAACGAGTGTCAAGCTCGAACGCGCCCCGACCAACTGGTTCCGCAGCATCCCGCGGATCGCCGCCGTCAACGACGCGATCCCGCTTTGATGCCGTTCCCCGTTCGTTCCGGGGCAGGGCGGTCCGGCTTTCGAGCCGGGCCGCCTCATTCTTTTTCCGTTCGCGGCGGCATGCCGGTCCGACAGGGAATCCTCCTGTGCGACTGCCGGACTATTTTTTGCGGAAACGATTTGAAAGTGGAAGAGGAATGCTGTATATTAGAAAGGATTTGCACATGCGCCCGAGGCGCATTCTCAAGAGATCCTCTTCCGGGCTTCTCCGGACCGCATTCGACAATCATCCTTTCCATTCATTCAGGAGCGAAATACTATGACGACAGCCGGAAAAAAAAGTTTTCAGCACAAGCACACCTCTCTGGTCCTGATTCTGGCAGTCCTGGCCTGCTGCCTCTGCAGCTGCCGGAGCGTCCCGGTCACGGGGCGTTCGCAGTTCCTGCTGACGACCGAATCCTATGAGAACAGCCTCGGAGCCGAGTCCTACGAAGAATACAAGCAGGAGTATCCGAAGAGCACGAACGCCGAATACAACGCTGCGCTGGAACGCTGCGGCAACGCGATCAAGGCCGTCGCGAACGAAGTGGGCGACACCAATGATTTCGAATGGGAGTTCACGGTGCTGGATTCCGAGATCCAGAACGCATTCTGCCTGCCCGGCGGCAAGGTGGCGGTCTACAGCGGCATCATGGACTACATGGACAATGAGGCCGAGCTGGCGTTCGTGGTCGGGCACGAGATCGGCCATGCCATCGCCCGCCACGGCGGCGAACGCATGTCGCGCTCCATCCTCCAGTCCGTCGGCGCCGTGCTCGTTTCGGCGGCGTTCGACAGCGAAGTGATCGACGCCATCTACGGCACCGGCACGGAGATCGGCGTGATGCTGCCGTACAGCCGGAGCAACGAATCCGAGGCGGACGCCATCGGCCTGATCCTGATGGCGCGCGCCGGATACGACCCGAGCGCGTCCTACACCTTCTGGAAACGCTTCACGAACAACGCCGAGGGCTCCAGCAAGCTGGAGGCCATCCTGTCCACGCATCCGTGCGACTCCGACCGCATCAAGGCCATGCAGGACAACGAGGCTGCCGCCCGCGCGGAATACAACAAGGCGAAGACCAAGTACGGCTTCGGAAAGACGTTTTCCCACAAATAACAATTGCGGAAACATGCGGCGTCCGGGGGCTTCGTCCCTGCCGCCGATTCGATCCGTCCGTCTGAACGATCCCCGTTTCTCCCATGCGAACCTTCCGGCGATACAGTTTCCTGATCGGATGGATCCCCGTCGTCGCCGCGGTGGCGTCCGCGGCCCTTGCGCTCCGGCGCGAGCTCTGGTTCGATGAAGCGATCACCGTGACTCTGTACATGCTGCCGCTTCGTCTGCACGAGATCTACCTCTCTTACGTCATCCCGAACAACCAGATCGCATATACGGTCCTGCTGAAACTGTGGAACTGCCTGCTGCCGGCCTCCTCTCCTGCCAACGTGGCGTTCTGGCGCATTCTCTCGCTCCTGGTCTCGGTCGCGGCGTTCGCGATCCTGTTCCGTATGCGCGGGAAGATGCACGACCCGACGCCCTGGGGCATAGTGACCGTGCTGACCGTGTTCGCCGTTTCCCCGGTGTTCCGGAACTACGCCACGGCCCTGCGTGGGTATGCGCTGAGCTGGCTCTGGATCGCGCTTGCGCTCGACGGCGCATGGCGCATCTTTCACGGGCGCCCCGGGGCCGGGTGGTGCCTGTATGCCGCCGGGATGCTCGGCGCGGTCGGGACTGTGCCGACGAACCTGCTGGCATGTGCCGGCGTGGCGGTCTACGCTTTCCCGTGGTGCAGGTGCGACTGGCTCCGGGATAAGAGAATCTGGCTGCTTGCGGCGGGGCCGTTCCTCGCTGTGGCGGTCTTCTATTTCCCGATCCGGGATGCCTTCCTGAAGACTTTTTTCCTGAATGAAGGGTTCTCAAGCCGTTTCGGTGCGCTGGCGGTCGTCTATGGCGCGGTTGCGGTCACGTTCGGCATCCTTCCCCTCGCCGAGATTCCGCGCCTGATGCGGCGCGGCTGGCGCAGGCGTCTCCGCTGTGCGATCTGGCTTCTTCCCGTGCCCGCCGTCTTCCTGCTCCGCAACGTGCCGTTTCCGCGCGTCTTCTGCACGCTTTTCCCCCTGTATGTCATGCTGATGGCGGATGGAATCGCAGCCTTGGGGCGGATGTCCCGGCTTCGGACTGCCGCTTCGGCCGGATGCCTGCTGCTCTCCCTGGTGTTGTTCCGGTTGTGTGCCCCTGCGGCGGCTTCGGCGGCGGGATTGAGCGAATACGAGGACGACTATTTCCGGCCGTGGTACATGGCGGAGGACTATAGTGTGCGCGAACTCCTGCCCGAACTGGAAAAGCACCCGGATGTCTCCACCGTCTTCCTGAGCTTCGGCAGCGACCCGTGCCCCCTGATGTTCTATGCTGCGCTCCGCGACATCCGGAAGAAATTTCTCCCGGACCAGCCTGTCGGCCGCGTGAAGGCGCTTCCTCCGTCCGCACTGTTTATCCTGAGGCGGGACGAATCGCCGGAGGACTACGGGGTAAGATTCGCAGGGAGATTATCCCCTTTGTTCGCGGGGCACGACTGCACCTTGTTTTTGTTTGCCGGGGATGCGCCGCCTGCGGAATAAAACAACGCGCCCCGCGCTGCGCACCGGTTTTTCCGCGAAAAAAATGAACTTGTTTTTTTGTGTTCCGGCACTTGATTTTTCGCTTCGAACGGTGTACATTGGATGCAGTAAATCAGGATAAACAACCCTGCGGCCGGATTCCCCGGAACCGCACAACCGCGAGATATTTCATGTCGAACCGATCTTTCCTCACACCCGTTCTTCTTTTCCTCTGTCTCATCGTCCTGGCGGTCATCGGCGCCGGGGTCGTGACCTCGATCGACCGCCAGAGATTCCAGACCGAGGCGCTCACGAAGGCCGTCTCCGACCTGTCCGACCGTATCGACCGTCTCTCTGCGGGCGGATTCGCACCCGCACCGTTCGGCGCGGGCGGGGCGACGGCCTACAACGAGCCCCCGGCGGGCAATGCGGAGTTCTACGACCCGAAAGCGGAGCAGGGCGGGCGTTTCATCGGCGCGATCACCTCGGACACGGGCAATATGAACATGCTGATCAACAACGACGCCACCGTGTCGGATTTCTGGAGCCTCACCTGCGACACGCTCGCGGAACGCCACATGAAGGATATCGACCGCTTCGTGCCGCGCATGGCGGAGTCATGGACGCTCTCCGAGGATAAGCTGACGTACCGGATCAAGCTCAGGAAGGGCATCCTGTGGCACGATTTCACCGACCCGGAAACGGGGAAGAAATGGGAGAATGTCGAGGTCACGGCGGACGACTTCAAGTTCTATGTGGACGTGATCAAGGACGAGACGGTGAACGCCGCGCCGCTGCGGAGCTATCTTGCCGACCTGAAACAGGTCAACGTCATCAATGACCATGAATTCGAGGTCGTGTGGGAACGCCCCTACATCCTCTCCGAGGAGATCACGCTCACGCTCATGCCGCTGCCCCGCCATCTCTACCATGCCTACGACGGGCCGTTCGACGGCGCGAAGTTCAACGACGACCATGTCCGCAACCGCATCATCGTCGGCTGCGGCCCGTACCAGTTCGACAGCTGGGAGAAGGGCAAGCGCGTCGTCTTCAAGCGGTTCGAGAAGTATTACGGCAGGCGCCTCGGCATCATGCCCGCATTGAAGACCGTGGTCTACGACCTCATCCAGCACCCGAACACCCGCCTGCAGGCGCTCCGTTCCCAGACGCTCGATGCCGACAGCCTCACGACCGAACAGTGGGTGAACAACACCGGTACGCCGGAATTCCAGGAGGGCGGCTTCTTGCGGAAGATGCGCCTGCCGAGCATGGCATATTCTTACATCGGGTTGAACCAGAAGAACCCGCTTTTCCAGGACCGGAACGTCCGCGTCGCGCTCAGCCACCTGGTCGACCGCAAACGCATCATGCACGATGTCTATTCCGACCTCGTGCGCCCCGTCTCCGGGCCCTTCTTCATCGACTCCAAGGCGAATGACCCTGCCATCGAACCCTACGAATACGACGTCGAAAAGGCGAAGAAAATGCTCGCGGACGCCGGCTGGAAGGACACCGACGGCGACGGCGTGCTGGACAAGGACGGCAAGCCGTTCGTGTTCACCGTGATCTACACCAATTCCAGCACAACCGACCAGAAGCTCCTCCCGATCCTGAAGGAGGATTTCGCACGCGCCGGCGTCAAGCTCGAGATCCTCTCCCTCGAATGGTCCGTCCTGCTCGAACGCGTCGACAAACAGCAGTTCGACGCGGTCCGACTGGCCTGGCGCATGTCCGTCTCCAACGACCCGTACCAGCTGTGGCACTCCGAGACCATCGGACAGGACGGATCCAGCAACTACATTTCGTTCAACAACCCGGAGGCCGACCGCATCATCATGGAGATCCGCACGTGCTTCGACCTCGACAAACGCACCGAGTTCTATCACAAGTTCCACCGCCTCATCCACGAAGAGGAGCCGTATATCTTCCTCTTCTCCTCCTACGACCTCTTCGTCATCAACAAACGGTATCAGAACGTCGTGGAATATCCGCTCGGAGTGTACCAGAACACCTTCTGGGTGCCGAAGGCGCAGCAGATGGCCGTGCCCGGCCTCTAAAGTCTTTAAAAAATAATGAGTTCGATTTGCTTTTCGATCAAATCGTGATATAGTATATACTTGATTTTTTTATTTCACCTGCTTGTCCGGCACGATCGAAAAAGGATTTTTTCAATGAAACGTTCACTTGCCCGTCATTTCACGCTCATCGAACTCCTTGTCGTCATCGCCATCATCGCGATTCTGGCGGCCCTGCTGCTCCCCGCGCTCGGTTCCGCCAGAGAAACGGCGAGGAAAGCCCAGTGTGTCTCCAACGAGAAAAACATGGGGCTCTATATCCATCAGTACGCGACGAACAACAACCAGTGGATCAGGGCGCTCGAGAACTACGCGACCTGGTACAAATGCCTGCTGCTCGCGAACAACGGCCTGAAATCCGATTCCAACGACTATCTGCATCCCGATATGAACGTGCGCGCCAATTGCCTTACCCCGGAAGGGCTCGGCATGACCCGCGTGTTCAAATGCCCCGCCGACAGAACCAGCGGCACCGCAAGCTACGCCCGCAACGACCCGACCGGCGGCGGCACCATGAAATGGGATGGCGACACGCCGAATACGAGCAGAAGGATCGTGACCAGCCGCCTCAACAACTTCCGTGCTCCTTCGGACCTGATCCTCCTCACGGACCGCTATGACAATTCCCACCGTCCGGGACAGTCCTGCAACCTGACCGGCGGACTTCAGGACGACAACGGCAATACGATCTCGCGTTCCGCCGGTGAAAACGACACGACCAACGCGTTCCACATCCGCCGGGAAGCCCATCTGGACGTCGGCGAAGGACGCGCGCCGGTCCCCCGCCACAAAGGCGACTCCCCGATCCTGTACGTCGACGGACATGTCACCTCCACGGACTACCTCAAGACGATCCCGAGCGGATATTACAAGCTGTCCGCGACCAGCACGGGCAACCTGACGAAACTCAAGTGGAACGGCTATGCGGTCGGAAGCTGGAGCGACGACCCCTACGGGAAGACCAGGACGTATCGCTGAGCCGACAAGCATCCGTTTTCTATCCGGAACGATCCGAGCTGCCTGTTTTTCGCGGGCGGCTCTTTTTTTCGTTTTGCCGGGGGAATTCCTTCCCGGGAAATGCGTCTGGACGGCCGGCGACTATGACAACGACGCATCTGCCGCAAGGGATTGCCGCCAATCCTGTATCTCGATGGCCATGTGGATGCCACGGATGTCCTGAAGATCATCCAGGGGCGGGAATGGGAGAACATGCAGAAGCGGACCGGGAGCGCCAACGGGCGCCGGTCCGATGATCCCGAGCTGATGTGATGAGAATCTGAAAAACAACGGATTCTGAATTCCCTTATGGCGGCTGTCGCGGAGTCGGCACTACTTCAGTGGAGGCTTTGCCTCCGGCGGAATACGCTGGCCCCAGACGGCGATACCCTTGTCGGTGAGTCCGGTGAAGAACACGGTCTGGTATTTCCTGTCCTGGTCCCAGCCGTAGGCGCAGACGCCGTCCGCCTTCACGCCGCCGGGGAGCTCCACGGTCATGCGAATACCCTTCGGATAGAACCTGACGGCACCGTTGCCGCTATCCGCGATCATAGCTCCGGAACGCGCGATCGACCACTTGCCGCCACCCTCGATGCTCCCGTCTTTTTTGAGGATGCAGACCGTCGATTCGTCGATGCGCCGGAACGTGGGGTCGTCCGTGACGCTGAAGACGATGAAATCCCATTGCGCCGAATCGCCGGAGTTCAGGATGCCGTCTGTCGTGACGAGATTGCTTTCTTCCCCGAGGCTGCCTGTGGTTTCCGTGAAAAGCAGGTCCTCGCCGCCGTAGATGCAGGGCGAGAGCAGGGGCCAGCCATTCTCCGACCAGAAGACTCGTCGCAGCCCGACAAACGACCCGGGGACGCCCTGCCACTTGCTGTTGCTGCCGAACATCAGGCGACCGTTGGCGGTGAGGAAGAGCGTGGTGTGGCCGGTCCCGACCCAGCCCGCGCCGGTCGATTTCCAGCGGTACGGCCCGATGAGCTTGGTGCCGTTCACTTCTTCGGGGCCCTGTTTCTCCTGGTCGTACATCAACGGTTTGCCGTTGTAGTCCAGATACGGGCCTTCGACGTCTTTCGAACGGCCGACTCGCACATGGTACGTCCAGTCCAGTCGGTCGTAGGAGACGAAGAGATAGTAATATTCCGTCTCGGGATTATAGACGATGCTCGCTCCTTCGATGCCGTAGGCGGAGAACTTCTCCCCGCGCACGCTCGTCGTCGGATTGCCCTGGAATCCGTCCTGCTCGTAGACTTTCTCGTAGCCGCGACAGGCGATGGTCTTGCCGTGCGTGCCGGGATGGAGGAGTTTCGACGGGTCCTTCGGGTCGAGTTCCACGATGGCGATGCCGCCGAAGAACGACCCGTAGATCATCCACAGTTTGCCGTCCGCATCCTTGAAGACCGTCGGGTCGATGGCGTTGTACTGCTTCCCGTCGCCGGTGCGCGTGTGGATCAGCTGGCCGCAGTCCTCCCACCCGGTGTCCAGCGTTTTGCTCTTCGCGCAGCCGATGAACGAATTCCGCGTGCCGTATGCCGAGCAGGAGTAGTACAGGTAATACATTTTTCCGGCGGGATCGTAGTACACGCACGGCGCCCAGAACGGCTGGTTTGTGCCGAGGCGGTAGTTGTTCGCGCCTGGCACGCGTTCGGTGAGGAACTCGTATTCGCCCTTGTCATTGATGGTCACGGCGTTGAAATCGTAGTTCCAGCCGCGCGGCCCGAAGTTCAGGATCTTCGGCGCGTTCTCCCGCGTGAAGACCTTCCCGATGTCCTTCCAGTTCACCAGGTCGTCCGACCGCCAGATCGTGATGCCCTGGCCGCGGACGTCCGTGCCGACCGCGAAATAATGCTCCTTCCCGTCGGAGCCGCGTCCGTAGATCATTTCCTCGTCGTGCGAGGGACCGAGCATCCCGGCGGTGCGCGGCGCGTCCCTGTTCACCTTGAATTCGAGCACGGGCTCCGCGGCGGAGAGTGAGCAGGCGAGGGCGGCGGCGAGGAGTGAGGTCGTCAGAATGGTCTTGGATATCATGGCGAAAACCTTTCTTTTATGAAATCATACATCGAAAAACCGGCATAAATATACTTTGCGGCGCCCTGAAAATCAAGAGAAAAAAAAAGACGTGCGGAAAATATTTGAAATTCGAAACAAATTATTTCGGAAAAAAGCCATTCTCTTATTGAAAAATGCCGATTTTGTGCTATCTTTCTTAGAATATATTTTTTGTCAAATAATCACATCACCCCACACATCAGGATAGACGGATGGATTTACTGCAAACCAAAGGTGTCGAGAAGCAATTCCTCGGCGTCAAGGCTCTGAAGGGCGTCGATTTCTCAGTGAAGGCCGGCGAAATCCACGCGCTCATGGGCGAGAACGGCGCGGGAAAAAGCACGCTCATCAAGATCATCACCGGCGTCTACCCGGCGTCTGCCGGTTCGGTCTATTTCAACGGCAAGGAGTGCAAATTCCGTTCCCCGCTCGACGCGGAACATGCCGGCATCAGCACGGTCTACCAGGAAGTGAACCTGCTGCCCGACCTCTCCGTGGCCGAAAACATCTGTATCGGCCGCGAACCCCGCACGAAGCTCGGGTTCATCAGCAAGAAACAGCGCAAGGTGCAGGCGCGCAAGGCGCTCAAGCGGCTCGACATCGACATCAACGTCGGCGAAAACCTCTCCAGCTACTCCATCGCCATCCAACAGCTCGTTGCGATCGCCCGTGCGCTGGACGTGGACTGCAAGCTCCTGATCCTCGACGAACCGACTTCCAGCCTCGACGAAAACGAGGTCAAGGAGCTTTTCAAGGTCATGAAGAAGCTCCGCGAGGAAGGCATGGCGATCATCTTCATCACGCACTTCCTCGACCAGGTCTACGAGGTCAGCGACCGCATCACCATCCTCCGCGACGGCCAGCTCGTCGGCTCCTACGACGCAAAGGACCTGCCGCGCATCGAAATGGTCGCCAAGATGATCGGCAAGACCCCCGAGGAGATCAACCGGATGCAGGCCGGCATCGTGAAGAACACCAAGTTCGGCGATGTCGTCTATGAGGCGAAGGGCATCGGCCGCGTCGGCACCATCAGCCCGGTCGATCTCCATGTCCGTGCCGGCGAACAGCTGGGCCTCGCAGGACTGCTCGGGTCCGGCCGTTCCGAGATCGCGCAGATCATCTTCGGTGTCGATCCGCACGATTCCGGCACCATGACCATGTGCGGCAAATCCGTCAATTTCAACTCCCCGCAGAAAGCCGTCAAGGCGAGGGTCGCTCTGATCGCCGAGGACCGCAAGGTCACCGGCATCATCCCCGACCTCACCATCCGCGAGAACATCATCCTCGCGCTCCAGGCGTCGAAGGGCATCTGGAAGACCATGACCCTGAAGCAGCAGGAGGAGATGGCGGAGAAATACATCAAGCTCCTCCGCATCAAGACGCCGAGCGGCGAACAGCTCATCAAGCACCTGAGCGGCGGCAACCAGCAGAAGGTCCTGATCGCGCGCTGGCTCGCGACCAGCCCGAAACTCCTGATCCTCGACGAGCCCACGCGCGGCATCGACGTCGGCGCGAAGGCCGAGATCGAAGCCCTGACCCAGGATCTCTGCGGCGAAGGCATGGCCGTCATCTTCATCAGCTCCGAACTGGAGGAAGTGGTCCGCGACTGCGACCGCGTGATCGTGCTCCGCGACCGCAAGAAGGTGGGCGAAGTCGCCGGTGAGGATATCTCCCTCAAGAACATCATGAAACTCATCGCAGGTTAAGGGCCCGGACACCATGAATAAATCATCGAACAAATTCCGCCACCTCGTATGGCCCCTTGTCTCGCTCGCTTTGCTTCTGCTCTTCAATGCGATCTTCACAGACAATTTCTTCAAGGTCGAAATCAAAAAAGTGGACTCCGTGCAGGAATCTGTCCGGGATCAGATCCCTGAAATTCCCGACGAACTCACCGGCACGGCCGCTGAAGCCTCTGCGAAAGCGGAAGCGGAAATCCAGGCTCCTGCCGAACAGCCCGCTGCCAAACAGGCTCCCGTTGAACAGGCTCCCGCCAAGGAAGGCAAGGGCGTCTCCATTTTCGGTTACTACCTCTACGGCACCCCGATCGACATCCTGAACCAGGGCGCAAAAGTCATGGTCCTGGCGATCGGCATGACTCTCGTGATCGCCACGGGCGGCATCGACATCTCGGTCGGCGCCGTGATGGCGATTGCGGGCGCCATCGCAGCGCTCCTGATCTCCATGCTTGATGCAGGGAACTTCCCCGGCGCATCCATGGGGCCGGCAGTCTACTGGATCATTCCGGTCATCGCCGCGCTCATCCTGGCGACCGTCGCCGGGGTCTGGAACGGCATGCTGGTCGCCGGATTCGGCATCCAGCCCATGGTCGCCACACTGGTCCTGATGGTCGCGGGGCGCGGCGTGGCGCAGCTGATCACCGACGGTCAGATCATCACCTTCACGAACCCCGGCCTGGTGTTCCTCTGCAACGGTCACGCGCTCTTCCTGCCATTCTCGGTCTGGATCGTCGTCGCCATGTATGTGATCTTCGGCCTGTTGACGCGCAAGACGGCGTTCGGGCTCTTCATCGAGTCCGTCGGCAACAACGAACGTGCCAGCCGTTATGCCGGCATCGAGGCGCGCCGCATCAAATGGCTCGCCTATGTCATCTGCGGGTTCTGCGCGGGCGTCGCGGGACTCCTCGCCGCTTCCAACATCAAATGCGCCGACTCCAACAACGCCGGCCTCAACCTCGAACTTGACGCCATTCTTGCCACTGTGATCGGCGGCACGTCCATGGCGGGCGGGCGCTTCTTCCTCTCCGGTTCGCTGGTCGGCGCCATCCTGATCCAGACGCTGACGACCACGATGTACATGAAGAACGTGAGCCCGGCGATCGTTGCCGTGCCGAAAGCCATGGTGGTCATCATCGTGTGCCTGCTCCAGTCGCCGGTCTTCCGCGCGAAAGTCCTTTCCATCTTCGCCTCGAAGGCGGCGAAAGGAGGCGTCCAATGAAACAGTTCAAATTCCCGATGCGCTACGTGCCGATTTCGGCCACGATCCTCGTCTTCTTCATCGTCTATCTGATCGGCATCATCTGCTTTGATAATTTCGGCTCCCCGAAGGTCTTCATGAACCTCTTCCTCAATTACGCCTACCTCGGCATCGCCGTCATCGGCACCGCGCTGGTGATCCTGACCGGCGGCATCGACCTTTCGGTCGGATCCGTCATCGCCTTCACCAGCATCCTGATTGCAAAGATGATCAACACCGGCTGCAACGCACTCGTTGCCATCGCACTGGCGCTCGTGATCGGCATCCTGTTCGGCATGCTCCAGGGGTGGCTGATCCACAATTTCAGCCTGCCGCCTTTCCTCGTGACGCTCGCCGGCATGTTCTTCATCCGCGGCTGCGGCTTCATCGTGAGCGAGGAATCCCTCAGCATCCAGAACGACCCGGTGTTCAGCTTCATTCAGGACAACCTCACGATCACGCTCGCCAAGGGGCTGCACCTCCGCTTCATCGTGATGCTCTACATCGCGGTCCTGATCATCGCGGTCATCTTCTCCCAGCGTACCCGCGCCGGACGCAGCATCTACGCCATCGGCGACAACGAGCTTGCCGCGACACTGATGGGCATCCCGGTCGGCCGCACGAAGATCATGACCTACACCATCGCAGGATTCTGCTCCGCGCTCGCCGGCGTGGTCTATGCGATCTACCTGAAGGCCGGCAACCCGCTGAACTGCGTCGGGCTGGAAATGGACGCCATCGCCGCGGTCGTCATCGGCGGTACGCTGCTGACCGGCGGCGTCGGCTATGTGTTCGGCTCTCTCTTCGGCGTACTCGTGCTCGGCCTGATCCAGACGCTGATCCAGTTCAACGGGCATATCAACTCCTGGTGGACCCGCATCATCGTCGGCCTCCTCGTCCTTGCATTCATCTTCATGCAGAACCTCATCACGAAGATATCCAAATCCAAATCGAAATCCCATTAACTTCCATACCTGTCCAACAACACAAAGAAAGGCAAGCAACATGAACAAGTTTGCAACCGTCATCATGGCCGCCGCAGCCGCGACGCTCCTCGTCACCGCCTGCTCCAAGGGCGACAGCTCCCAGATCAAAGTCGGGTTCGCCCAGGTCGGCGCGGAAAGCGACTGGCGCAAGGCCAACACCGAGTCCATCAAGGGCGAGGCTGACAAGCGTTCGAACATCGACCTGACGTTCTCCGATGCCCAGCAGAAGCAGGAAAACCAGATCTCCGCCATCCGCACCTTCATTACGAAGGGCGTGGACGTGATCTCCTTCTCCCCCATCGTGAAGACCGGTTTCGAAGACGTCCTGAAGGAAGCCAAGGAAGCCGGCATCCCGGTCGTCCTCTTCGACCGCGGCGTTGAAGTGTCCGAGCCCGGCCTCTACAAATGCCTCATCGGCTCCGACTTCGTGGAAGAAGGCCGCCGCGCCGCCCGCTGGGTCATTGAGAACGTCGGCGAAAACGCCAACGTCGCCGAACTCGTGGGTACCCCCGGTTCCGATCCTGCCGTCGAACGCAAAAAAGGTTTCGAAGAGATCATCAAGGACCATCCCGGCATCAAGATCATCAAGTCCCAGACCGGCGATTTCACCCGCGCCAAAGGCAAGGAAGTCATGGAATCGTTCCTGAAGTCCCCTGAAGCCGACCAGATCAACGTCCTCTTCGCCCACAACGACGACATGGCTCTCGGCGCCATCCAGGCCATCGAAGAAGCCGGCAAGAAGCCCGGCAAGGACATCATCATCGTCTCCATCGACGGCGTGAAGAGCATCTTCGAAGCCATCCTCGCCGGCAAGGCCAACTGCACGGTCGAGTGCAACCCGATCATCGGCGCGCAGCTCTTCGACGTGGTCGAGAAGATCCATGCCGGCGAGACCGTCCCCGAACGCGTCTACTCCGTGGAAAGCGTCTACGACTCCAAGAACATTACGCAGGAAGTCGTCGACAGCCGCAAGTACTGATCGTCCGACAGCTGCTTGAACGGAGCCGGCTTTGCGGTTCCGCTCAAAACGATCATTCCGACCGGGAAGGCCCAGCGCTTTCCCGGTTTTTTCATGCGCTTGTTCTTTTGACCGACAATGCATCTTTCCTTTGTCTCATTTTTTTTACTTATCTTGTCCGATCAGTTCTTCCGGGAATCCCAAGACGATTTGTTCCAGATTATCGATGTTCAAAAAAACAAAAAAATATTTTTTCAGGGGCTTGAAATCCTTTTTGTGAATGCTATATTATGCTTGAAGGTCTCCTACTTGAGTTCAAATCAAACTGTTTGGTCAAAATGAAAAGGAAAAAATGCCTTTGCATGTGCAGGGGCACCCTTCATTTCCCGCCGAACATAAACTAACCAGGAAAGGAAGTAGAAATGAAGAATCTCGTTCTCGGTTTCTTCGCACTCGTCTGCATCGCGGTGTTTGCCGGATGCACACTAATCAACAGCAGTGATGGAGGGAACCTGACCATCTATCCGGACACCATCGGACCGACGGACAGCTATCGTCCCATCTACACTGTTGACACGAAAAAACGTGTTACCGGTGAGGCATCGGTCAATGTGCTCTTCGGTCTGTTTGCTTGGGGCGGAGATTCCGAACTGTTTGGTCCCTGGTATGCCGCTTCGTCGGCCGACAATGCGGAAGTTTACGGGTTCAGCCTGCTCAGTTTCCTTTTCCCGTTCATTCCTGATTCAAAACGCATTTCCGCCAAGGCCGCATTCTATGATGCGTGCAAGACAAACAATTGCGATTCTCTCGTAGCTTCCCGGTATGAAATTACCAGGAAAAACTACATAATCTTTTCCAAGTGCAAAGCTGAAGTGAAAGGCTTCCCTGCGACTCTCTCCACGGTTGAAATCGTTAAGCCTCTCCCGTATTACATCAATACGGAAGGGAAGATGGTCCTCCTGAAAGAATTCGTCAAGCCTGTGAAACTGTTTGACGAAAGCAGAAGAACCACGGTCTGGTTCTTCTGATCCCTGCAGAACAAAACGACACGGGAGAAAGAATTCTGAAAAGGTTCTTTCTCCCGTCTTATAATGAAACAGGATGTCTTTTTGATGAAACATTTGCTTCCCATTCTCTGCTTTTTGCTGTGCGGGGCTTTCCTTTTTGCGGAAGAGGGTAAAGCTCCCGAAGAAGAGTCTCCCGATCCCGCAAAGGATATGCTCGGCTCCTGGCAGGGGATTCTCCTGAACCGTGAAGATGATCCCGTGGCAATGATCGGGGATCAATACCGTTTCATGCCTTCGGGAAACTGGGAGATCCTGGAGAAAAAGGAAGGAGCTGAACCGCAACCTCAGGGGTGGTATAAAGTGTCGGAGGGAAAACTTTATCTTCAGCCGAAGGAAACTGCCGAGAAAAATGAGGATGGGGCGATTACGGCGGAAATGCGGGACAAAAACAGTTTCATTATCCGGAGTCCGCTGGATGAGGAGCATTCGCTTCTCTTCCTGAAAGCTGATTCCCTGGTAATCCCTTCGGCGGACGACCTTGAGGGAAAATGGAAAATCACACAGAAAGACCCCGCATCGAACGAAACGAGAGAGGCTCCGTATTGCCTTGTTTTGCGGAAGGATAAGACTTATCGAGTGGAACAGCCCGATAAGGAGTTGCCCAAAGAATGGGCGGAGGGCACTTACATTATTTCCGGTAACAGAATCCAATTGAAAAACGGTTTCTCCGGTGCCGGATTGTGGAATGCACCTGCATTTTTCCTGCTGGATGGCAAGCTTCGGTACGACAACGGCCAATATTGCCTGTGGTGTGAGAAGATTCAGGAAACGAAACAGACAAATCCCGAAACAGGAAAAACGGCAAAAAAAGAGGATGCTGTTTCTTCAGAGGTTCCGTCTTCGAAGCCCTGAAATGACGGTGCTCTGCTGAATGCTCGGAAAGACTGAAGAGCCATTGCGGTTTCTGCCCGGGCAATGCAGTTTGCACAAGATTCGTTATCAAACCGGGAAGGCCCAGCGCTTTCCCGGTTTTTTCATGGCTTTTTTCCGGTTCCGGATTGTTTTTCCGCCTCTTGCGGTGTATGGTAAGGAACAAAACACTTTATCCCGTTTTCAGGAGTCCCACCCATGAAAGAAATGCTTGCCGCCGTCCTCCTCGTTTCCGCCTCGTTGATCCTCGCCGCCGACATCCACATGGCGGGCGACTCCACCATGATGACCTACCGCGGCGGCTATGCGCCGCAACAGGGCTGGGGACAGCGCATGCAGGAGCTCGCGAAGGACGGCGTGACCGTGAAGAACCGTTCCATCGGGGGGCGTTCCACGAAGAGCTTCAAAGCGGAAAAACGCTGGGAGGACCTGCTCCGCGAGATCAGGGAGGGCGACTTCGTGATCATCCAGTTCGGGCACAACGACGGCACGAAGGCAAAGCCGGAACGCTATGCCGACCCGCGGGGCGAATACAGGGAGAACATGAAGGGATTCGTGGAGGACGTCCGAAGGGCAGGGGGCATCCCGGTCATTGCCACATCCATCCCCTTCGGCACCTATCTGGCGGACGGCTCGCTGAAACCTGCCGGGTTCCTGAACCCGTATCTGCAATCCGCGCGCGAGGTCGCCGCCGAGACGAAATGCGATCTGGTGGACCTGTATGCGTATGCCGAGAAAGAATTGAACGCCGCCGGGGAGAAGAAGGGCACGCGGCTGTATCTGGTGCTGAATCCCGGCGACTACCCGAACTTCCCCGAGGGCAAATCCGACCGCTGCCACATCAATTTCCGCGGCGCGCTTTTCTATGCGAAGGCGTTTGTCCTGCTCGCGAAGCGGAACAAGCTCCCGATCGCGGATCTGTTCCGGGATTCCGACGAGTCTCCGATGGACGCCGCGCTGAACGAGAAAGATGTCTACATCATCAAAAAGGAAGATGCGAAAAACGCAGGCGGGGAGAAAAAGCCGGAAGCCGCGGCGAAACCGTGACCTCATTTTTTCTGAAAATTAGTCCTCCTTGCTTGATTTTGCACGCATTCGGCTGTATAATATTTTGATATTAATTTTGAATGCTGTTCAGGAGAACGGATTTGAATCATTTTTTGTTTAAGCTGATCTTGATGACCGTCATGGTGATGGCCGGCCGGACCGTATTCGACTGCGGCATCCCCGCGAGCGCGGAGCAGATGCAGCCTCCGCCGGATTTCATGCGGGTCCTGATCCTGTTCCCCGCCGAAGCGGGACCCGGTGCCCGGGCGGATTTCATGGCCGGGCTTGATGAGGTGCGTGTCCGCCGCGAGGCGGAATACCGCGAGATCATGCGGAAATGGCACGAAACCGCCCCCGAACGCGAACGGAAGAAGAAAGAAAAACTGGACGAGCTGGTCCGGAAATACGGGGAAGACTGGGCGAAAGGCCGGGAGGATCCCGGTATTTACAGCATGCTGCCGGAAGAACGGGAGATGATGTATGTGAACCCGTCTTTTCTGTATGAACCGGATGTGGTTTCTGTTCAAATAGATGAATCGTTCCACAGCAGCACCGGACCTCTTTCCGCGGATGAATTCAAAAACCTGTGGGACGCGAAGGAACAGTACGATGCCGTGATCGTCGTCGGATCCGACAGGATCGCCTGTTCGATCGCCCGAATGTTCAGCGGGGAAAATACCCCCTTGAAACAAAAATCCCTGAACGGCCGGATCGCCGTGGTGTTTGCGGGCGTGAGCTCGTTCGACGAATCGCTCCGCAAAAGCAGCGATGCTGCCCGTTCGACACGGGATGAACTCAACAATTTCGCGATCGTGCATCCGGCGGACCCGTGGCCGAATGTCGATCTGGCGCTGCGGACATTCCCCGGAACAAAGAAGGTCGTCCTGCTGGCATCCGGCATAAACTGGGACGAAAAGAAGGAGACGGATCTGCGCGATGAGCTCGGCACGGGGAAGACGTTGAAGACCATCCTGCTCCCCGATTCCGTGATGCCGTCCGGGGAAACGAGCGGAGATCGCCCCCTGATCCTCCGGCAGCAGTATTCGTCTCTTGCCGAGGTCCCCGGCGAGGAGATCGAAGCGTTCCGGGCGGCGGTCCAGGCGGAGATGCAGCCGGACACGGTCATCGTCTCGATGTCCTCGCTCGAGTGGGGACTCGACCCCGTGGAATGGCTGCCCGACGACTTCGACGCATGCCCGATCTTCGCGGATACGCCGCCCCGGCGGAAAAACGCGGTCGGCGGGTTCTGCCGGTCCATGAAGAAACTTGCGCTTCAGGTCGGCGACCTTCTGGAAGAGCTCGGGAAAGCTCCTCTGCCGGTGTCCCGGAAAAGCATTCCGATGACCATTGCGGAAAGCGATGAGCTTTGGCTTAACGAGGCGGCGCTGAAGCACTACAAACTGAACGTCGCCGATTTCCCGATCAATGCCATGCTCGCCAATACGACGACGAAGAAAGCGCCGCAGATGAGAGTGTATCGGACCTGGACGAGGAAACGCGTCCTGCTCGTGCTCGCCGTGAACGCCTTCGCACTTTTCTGCATGGCCGTGTTCACACTGCTCTCCGCGCGTGCCCGCCGCAGAAGACGCCTTCTGTCGGAAAAAGTCTATGAGTCTTTGCCGGCGCGCGTGCTGGTGACGGACCGGGAAGGCCGCATCATCGACTATCACATGCAGTTCGGCGAGCTGGAGCAGAAGGGCGAACTCCTGTGGAAGAACATCAACGAGGTGCCGTGGCTTCGCGATATCGGCATGGACCGGGCGGTGCACGAGGCGTTCGACTCCGGCAAGACGGTGATCCGCGAATTCGTGGTCGATGGGGAACGCCGCGTCGTCGTGCTCTCGCTCGTGCCGTCGGATGTCTTCGGCCGGGCAGCCGTGATCGCGGTCAGCAGCGATTCGCCCGCACGGGAAACGCAGGCGTAAGACCTGTTTTCCGTGGCTGATCCGGGGAAGGCGGGGAGGCGAACGCCTCCACTGCGGCAGTGCCGTGCCGCATGACGGCACAGGGGAATCCTCTTTATGTTGGGATCCAGCCGCCGCCGAGGAGATTTTCCCCGTCGTAGATGACCGCCGCCTGTCCGGGCGTGACCGCCCTCTGCTGCACGTCGAAGCGAATGAAGACCACACCGTTCGGAGAGAGCAGGACCGAGGCATCCGCGGGGCGTGACCGGTACCGTATCTGCACCTGTGCGCGGAATGTCACGGTTTCGACTGGTTTCGTGATCCAGCGGGCGCACGGCAGCACGATCGAATCGCGCAGGAGATCGTCCGGGTTGGTCGTGAGCCAGACCTTGTTTTCGCCTGCGTCGATCCGGCTGACCCAGGCCGGGACGCCCATCGCCACGCCCGTTCCCTTGCGCTGCCCGATGGTGTATGCATAGATGCCGTCGTGATGCCCGAGAATGCGTCCGTCGGAGACGGCGGCGAACGTTCCCGACGGCACCTGCTCGCCGAAGTGCTCGTGCAGAAATTCCGCGGCGGTCCTGTCCGGCGGCATGAAGCAGGCGTCCTGGCTTTCCTTCGATTCGGCGTTCGGGAGCGCGAGTTCGCGGGCTATCTCGCGCACCTCGGGTTTCGTCATGCCGCCGATCGGAAAAACGATGCGCGCGAGCTGTTCCTGCGAGAGTCCGAAGAGAAAATACGACTGGTCCTTTTCCCTGTATGCGCCCCGTGCGAGGATCGTGCTCCCGTCGGGAGCGTCGATCGCCTTCGCGTAGTGGCCGGTGGCGAACGCCGCGCAGCCGTACCGCTCCATGAGCGGCATGAGCGAACCGAATTTGACGGCGGGATTGCAGATCGCGCAGGGATTGGGCGTAAAACCGGACTTGTACATATCCCAGCTCGGACGCAGCACGGCGCGCTCGAATTCCGCGGAACAGTCCGCATGAACGAGTTCGATCCCGAGCTTGTTGGCGGCCTCTTCCGCTTTCCGGCGCGCGTCTTCTCCCCCGGGCAGAAGCGTCATATGCACGGCGGTGACATGGTATCCCGCCCGGAGTGCGAGGACGGCGGCGACGGCGGAATCGACTCCGCCGCTGAACGCCATCAGGATGCGGGATCCCTGCGGAATCCGCCGGAAAGGGGCATAGGAAGCGTTTTGCAGCATGGTTTCACTCCAGCGCGGCGGCGAGTGCGTCCGCCGTGACACCGGGCAGGAAGACCACTTTGTCGCGCGAAGTCTGGCCGGAGACCAGCGAGACGGCGCTTTTCGGGAGCTTCAGCTTCTTCGCCAGGAAGACGCACAGTTCTTTGTTCGCTTTGCCGTCGACCGGGGGCGCCGCCAGCGAGACTTTCAGCGCCGTGCCGTAGACGCCAGCGACAGCAGTCCGTTTTGCGCCGGGCTGGACGTGGCACGACAAAAACACCCCTGAATCGCTTGTGCGGATCAGGGGTGCGAGAATATCGGCCGTCATGGCGGGCGCCCCGGGTCAGAACGTCTTCACGGTGACTTCGTCGCCGGAATCCGGCGCATCGCCGTCGTTTCCTTTGCCTGCATCGGGCCCGGCGTCCGTGGCGGGTTTGGATGTGTCGGAGGAAAGGACCGGTGCGGTTTCATCTTCGGGCGGAAGGTCAAGCAGCTTGCGGATGTCCGCGCCGGAGATCGTTTCGCGTTCGAGCAGGGCGTTTGCGAGCTTGTCGAGGCGTTCGCGCTGTTCGGTGATGATCTGCGCGGCACGCGCCTTGCACTCGGAGATGATGCGTTTGACCTCGTCGTCAATCTCGCGCTGCGTCTGTTCGCTGCAGGCTTCGTTGCGCGTGATGTCGCGTCCGAGGTAGATGTGGTCGGCGCGTTCGCCGTACTGGACGGTGCCGAGCTTCTCGCTCATGCCGTAGGAACAGACCATGGCGCGTGCGAGGTTCGTGGCATGCGCGATGTCCTGCGAAGCGCCGCTGGTGATGTCGCCGAGCGCGATCTCCTCCGCCACGCGGCCGCCGAGGTCGGTGGTGATGATGTCGAGCATTTCCAGGCGGCTGCGGGAATAACGGTCCTCGTGTTCCATCATCATGGTGAGGCCGAGCGCCTGGCCGCGCGGGATGATCGTGACCTTGTGCAGCGGGATGCTGTTTTCGAGGAAGAGGTTGACGATGGCATGGCCGGACTCGTGCCAGGCGGTGAGTTTACGGTCGCGTTCGGGTATCTTTCGGCTGCGGCGTTCGCGTCCGAAGCAGACCTTGTCGCGCGCCTCCTCCAGGTCGGCCTGCGTCGCGGCGTCCTGGTTGTTGCGTGCGGCGAGCAGCGCCGCCTCGTTGATGAGATTCGCGAGGTCCGCGCCGCTGAATCCGGGCGTGCTTTTCGCGATGGCGTCGAGGTCGGCCTTCGGATCGAGCTTGATATTTTTCGCGTGGACGTCGAGGATCTTCCTGCGTCCCACGATGTCGGGCAGGTCGATGACGATCTGCCGGTCGAAACGTCCCGGACGGAGCAGGGCGGGATCAAGGACGTCGACGCGGTTGGTCGCGGCGATCACGATCACGCCTTCCTGCGTTTCGAGGCCGTCCATTTCCACGAGGAGCGCGTTCAACGTCTGCTCGCGTTCGTCATGCCCGCCGCCGATGCCGGAGAAACGGGAGCGTCCGACGGCGTCGATCTCATCGATGAAGATGAGGCAGGGCGCATGCTTGCGGGCCTGCTGGAACATGTCGCGGACGCGGCTGGCGCCAACGCCGACGAACATCTCGACAAAGTCGGAGCCGCTGATGGAGAAGAACGGCACGGAGGCTTCGCCGGAGACGGCCTTCGCCATAAGAGTCTTGCCGGTGCCCGGCGGTCCGGTGAGGAGCGCGCCGCGCGGTATCTTGCCGCCGAGGAGCTTGAACTTCAGGGGGTCGCGGAGATATTCCACGATTTCCTTCATCTCTTCCTTCGCCTCGTCGCATCCCGCCACGTCGTCGAACTTCGTATGATGTTCGTCCGGCAGGATCATGCGGGCGCGGCTTTTGCCGAACTGGATGGCGCTGGAGCCGGCACCATGGATCTGGCGCGTGAAAATGAAATAGAAGACGAGCAGGATCGGGACGGCGATCGCGAGGTTCAGGAGCAGGGATTTCCACCATACGTCACGTTCCAGATAGACGGTCTGCACGCCTTTTTCTTCCAGCTTGGTGATGATGGAGTCCGTGGCGTAGATGCGCGTGGAGTATTTCAGCTTCAGTTTCTTTGCAGCGGACTTTTTCCCGGAGACGGCGGATTCGGCGGGTCTCGTCAAATCCTTTTCGACGACGGCGGGAGCGGAGAGCTTGTCCTCGTCCTTCTTTTCGACCTGCGCATGGTCCGTTCCTGCTTCATCCGCCGTTTTTGCCGCGGTAGCCGGAGCATTCCTGAATTCACCGGAGATCGCGAGGATCTTGTCGGATTCGGGCATGACCTCGGCCGTGACGATTTCTCCTTTCTCAAGGCGCGAGAGGAACTGGTTTGCCGTCCATTCCTCCGGCGCGGAAAAATACGGAGAGGAGTTGAAGACGATCAGCGAGGCAAGGATAAGGAACGCCAGCAGCCAGAGAAACAGGGACGCGGGCGGCCTGCGCTTCGGACCGGGAAGCGTTTTTTTCAGTGGATCTTTTTCGTTCATGGATTAGACGATCCGGGTCAGGGATGTTTCCTGTGCGGGGATGGACGCGTTCGCCTTCTGGCTGTCCATGAAGCTCTTCACGAAGAGACCGAGGATGGCGAGGAAGATGAGCGCGAGGAGAACGACGATGATGATCATGAGCTTGTTGGAAAGCCCGCTGCTCTGTTTGCGTTCGGTGAAACCGGAGTTGGCGACGGACTTGATGGTCTGCGTCATGCTGGCGGCGTTGATGTCGATGCCGGTTTGCGTCTTCTGGATCGACATGGTCATGGTCTTGTCCTCGGTATCATAGAGGAGCTCGAACGCGCCGATGCGGACGATGTCGCCGTTCTGCAGTTCGTATTCTTCCGTGAGCGGGTTACCGTTGACTTTGGTGCCGTTGGTGGATCCGGCATCGGCGATCATGAATTTCCCGTCGTTGCGGGTGATTTTGCAGTGAAGTGTACTGACCGTGGGATCCTTCAGGCAGATGGTGCGTTCGTCGGAACGTCCGATGGTGATCTCATCCTGGTTCAGTTCAAACATCCGGCCGCGAAGCTGTTCGCTGAGAACGACAAATTTCGGAATAGCGGGCATTTCCTGATAAACTCCTGATTTGAATCGCCGTCCGTTTCGTTGTAGTGCGGAGACGAAATTGTTGACGAGAGTCGAGATTTATCTTTTAATATAGCACAGAAAAACGGATTTCAAAACCGAAAATGAGTTTTTTCGGGATTTTCTCAATAAAAAGATCAAACACCGCAAGGCGAAACGGGGAGGGCGGCGAACCGGCAGGCATGGGCAGTGTGCAAACGAAAAAAAACGGCCGCCCACTCGACGACCGTCCGGTCGATCCGGTATCGAAAGGAAAACCGAAGGAAAGGGGGAAAGACCCGGTCATTCCTTCGGGATGAGATGGTGGTCCTGCGCCGCTTCCAGGAGGACCCGGAGCAGGATCGACTTCTCCGAAGGGGTCTCCACATGGAACCGTTCCGGAGCTTCTGCGAGTTCACGCCAATAGGCGCGGACTTCGGCGGAGGCCGTGGATCCGGATCGATCAGGGAAAAGGTCGAGGAGGAAATCCATGATCTGAAAAATGATCTTGACCTGCGGCTGCGTGAAAGACGAGATGAAGTCGTCGGTCACGCGTTTCATTTCCGGGTAGACCCATCGGCCGCGGATCGACCAGGCGAGCGGCATCATGCAGCGGAAAAGCATTTCCGGCTCGGGCAGGCGCGAGAGGTCGGCGCCCGGCAGGACGGGATTGCAGAATGTCTCCGGGTCGTCGTCGCTGCCGGCGCGTTCGTAGACGAAATCAAGGATGCCGAAAAAAATCTCGGCAAGTTCCTTCCGGCGGTCCGGCGGATAATAGCGGGGATTGTCGGAGATTGCGTCTTCGAGCTTCTTCTTCGTGTCGTAAATCGGCGCTTCGTTCGAACGATGAAAGAGCTTGTCAAGCTCATGCTGGAACGCCTCGATGTCGCGCTGGATGGCGTGTCTGTCGGATGGCATGGTCAACCGAGTCTTCCCGCGAGGATTTCCTTCATGGCCTTGGCGAGCTGGTCGGTGCAGGATGTGCCTTTGCCGCCGCAGTCGACGCCTTCCAGCAGATCGATGACTTCCTGCGGAGTCTTCCCCTTCACGAGGATGCCGATGGCCGTAAGGTTGCCGGGGCAGCCGCCCGTGAATGAAACATCCGTGATGACACCATTGTCGATATCGATGTCGATTTGCGAGGAGCAGACGAGCTGACTGGTTTTGTAGGTGTAGTGCATGGGACGTCCTTTCTGAAAAGGGATGAGAAGGTTTTTCCTTAATGTAGCACGAAAAATAAAAAAGACCAGTGCAAACGGGAAGAAAAGAGAGAAAAAGTCTTGCAATCGGGAAAAAGCACGCTATATTTTCGGGGTGTTTTGAATGATGTTCGGAAAAACCGCACGTGCCGGCGATGGCTGCCCGGCCGAAGCGGATCAACTTGGAGCGGAATCACGTGGACAGCGGAAACGACCGTTATTTCATGAGCGAAGCCCTGCGCGAAGCGGAACTCAGCGCCGGATACACCAGCCCGAACCCCGCAGTCGGGGCCGTGATCGTGCGCGATGGCAGGATCATCGGGCGTGGGCGGCACAAGCGCTGTGGCGGTCCCCATGCCGAAATCGAGGCGATCATGAGCCTGCCGAACGAATCCGACGCGGCAGGAGCCGACCTGTTTGTCACGCTGGAACCGTGCAGCACCGCGGGACGCACGCCACCCTGTTGCGACGCCATTATCCGGAATCGTTTCCGGCGCGTGATCGCAGGCTGCCTCGACCCGAACCCGAAGCACGCCGGACGCGGCATCGAAATCCTGCGCGCCGCGGGAATCGAGGTGAAAACGGGTATCCTGGAAGAGGAGTGCCGCAGCCATCACGAGGCGTTTTTCAAGTGGATTACAACAGGACGCCCGTTCGTGGCCTTGAAAATGGCCGAGACGCTCGACGGGAAGATCGCGACCGCGAACGGGGATTCCAAATGGATCTCGTCCGATCTTGCGCGGGAACGCGTGGCGCACCTGAGACGGCTGTCGGACGCCGTGCTCGCAGGCGCGGAGACTTTCCGCCTCGATTCTCCACGGTTCACATCCCGGGCGCCGGACGGCACGGTCCTGAAAACGCCCCGCAGATTCATCGCCACGCACCACCCGGAGATCCTGTCCGACGCAGGGGAAGGATGGGAATCCGTCGCGCTCGACCGTGCGGATGACTGGCAGGCATTCCTTGCTCGTCTGGGACGGGAGAATGTAACCATGCTCCTGATCGAGGGCGGCGGCGAACTGGCGGCGTCGGCGATCCGCGCCCAGGCCGTCGACAAAATCGAATTCCATATCGCGCCGAAACTGCTCGGCGGACGCGGCAGCCGTCCCGTGCTCGGAGGACCCGACCCGGCGGCTTTGTCCGAAGCGGTCCGGCTGGACCGGATGCGCGTAACGCCAATGGGCTGCGACCTGCGGATCGAAGCTTATCCGCTGTACCCCGAATCCGAATCCTGAGGAGATATTCAACATGTTTACAGGTTTGATCGAAAAGACCGGAATCCTGACCGGACGCGAAACCGGCGCGAAAGCCGGACGCCTGTTTGTAAAACCCGATGCCCCTTGGACCGACCTGGAGGCCGGCGAAAGCATCGCCGTGAACGGCGCCTGCCTCACATTCGAAAAGGAATCGGGCGGGAACCTGACGTTTTTCGTGATGAAGGAAACGCTGGACCGGACGAACCTGGGAGCGCTGAAGACAGGGGCGCGCGTCAATCTGGAACGCGCATTGAGCCTCGGAAGCCGTCTGGGCGGACATCTGGTCAGCGGACATGTCGACGCCGCCGCAAAGGTGGTGTCGTTCGGGCGCGTCGGCGAAGACTATGAACTCCGCATGGAAATGCCGTCCGAGCTGAGGATTTTCTTCGTGACGAAGGGAAGCGTGTGCGTGAACGGGGTCTCCCTCACGCTCACCGATGTGACGGATGAGACATTCGCGGTGCGGCTGATCCCGACGACCCGCCGCGAGACAAACCTCGACGAATTGAAACCCGGTGAACTCGTGAACATCGAGACCGACCTGATCGGCAAATACGTCTGCGAACAGCTCCGCCATTTGGACGGAGGGCAGGGGGGAAAACGCAGGCCGCTTTCCATGGACGATCTGACGGGGGCCGGATTCTGATGAAAAAGATCGACTTCAAGAACATCCGTTTCGGTCTGGCACTCAGCCACGCCGCCATGGACCCCGCATCCGTGCAGGATTTCCTCACGCCGGGAACGTTCGACGCCATCGAGGTGCCGGCGGAGTGCTTTCTTCACCGCGATGCCGAATTCCTGCGTCGTCTGGCATCCTGCAAATTCAAAGTCGTGCGGGCGGGGCACCTGATGGAGCCCGACCTCACGCGAAACATCCCGTTCCTCTCGGAAAACTACCGCCGCGATTTTGCCGAACAGGCTTCGATCATGGTCGGGACGCTGGCGGCGGCAGGCGTATCCGGGGCGTTCCTCGGGCTTGACATAAGGCGGATCCTCGGCGACGATACGGCCGAGAAAACCGCGTTGGAGATCGTACACCGACTGGCGCCCGCCCTCCGCCGGAACCGCTTCGAATTGCTGATCCCATACCGCATCCCGTTCAAAAGCGAACGCGAGATCATGACGACACAGCTGATGGGGCGTTTTATGCGCGGGACGCTGAGCCCTCAGGTGAAATTAAGTCTGGAAATCCACCCCTTCGAGGTGAAACCGGAAGAAGACAGGCCGGGACTGCTCGGCATGCTCGGATGCGAGGCGCATCAGGCAGTCCTGATCTACGATGCCGACAGCGGACTCCATATTTCCACGACACAACTCAGGCCGTGGGCGGAGCTTCTGGAACAGCGTCTCTTCCGCGGCCCGTATCTGCTCTGTCCGCGATCCATCCGCAACCGCATGGCGATCCCGGAGTCGGATTTGTTCGCAAAAGTGGTTTCGGACTTGCGAAATGAATAAAAACGTGCTAAAGTAATAGATACCGTTTTTTTCGTAAAAAGGACTTTATTTGGAGTTGTCAATATGCCCGGAACTTTGAAACTCGGTGTCAATATCGACCACGTGGCGACGGTCCGCCAGGCCCGCCTCGCTTCACAACCGTCCCCGCTTGAAGCCGCACGGATCTGCATGGCCGCCGGCGCGGACGGCATCACCGCCCACTTGCGCGAAGACCGCCGCCATATTCAGGATGCGGACGTCATCGCATTGTCGCAGGCCGGAATCCGCCTCAACATGGAAATGGCGCTGACCGAAGAGATGGTCCGCATCGCGAGCACGCTGGTTCGGCCGCAAAGCTGCTGCCTGGTGCCGGAGAAGCGTCAGGAGCTTACGACCGAGGGCGGCCTTGACGCCGTCGCGAGCCTCGACAAGCTCATGCGCTGGGTCCCCGTTCTCCAGGGCGCCGGGATCGCCGTCAGTCTCTTCATCGCGCCGGATTTCGCACAGATCGACTGCGCCAAACAGTGCGGCGCGGAGTTCATCGAGCTTCACACGGGTTCCTTCGCAAATGCCGTTTCCGCCTCCGATCAGGCCGCCGAGCTGGACCGTCTGGCGAAGGGTGCGGAGTATGCGCATTCGCTCGGGATCGGCGTAAATGCCGGACACGGCATCGACTACGAGAACATCAAGCCGCTCCTTGGCGCAGTCCCGCATCTCCATGAACTCAACATCGGGCACAGCATCATCGCACGCGCCATCATGAAGGGCATCGGCGCGGCGGTCGAAGACATGCTCGACCTGATGAAACACTATCCGGGCGAATAAGCCCCCTCCCGAACACTCCCTCAGCAGAAAGGATTTCATAAAATGGCCTCGGAAATCATCCAAACCTTCCATCAGATCCTCGCACAGTGCGTGGAGCACGGCGCATCGGACGTCCTGCTCAAAGAAGAAGCCCCCGTCAATCTCCGGATCGCGGGTGCGCTTTATCCCGTCGATTTCGTCACGACGCACGAATTCCTCGACACTCTCCTCCATGAGATCATGGACGCCCGTATGCTGAAGGAGTATGAGGAAAACGGCGATGCCGACTTCTCCTACTGCGTGGAAGAGCTCGGACGGTTCCGTATCAATGCGCACCGGCAGCGCGGGATGCACGGCATCACGCTGCGTTATGTGAAGAGCAAGATCAGCTCCATCGAAGAGCTTTCCCTGCCGACGGTCCTCCGCTCCATCGCAGAGACCCCCCGCGGCATCATCCTGGTCTGCGGCACCACCGGCAGCGGAAAATCGACTACGCTGGCGGCCATGATCCAGCACATCAACGAGCATTTCACCAAGCACATCATCACCATCGAAGACCCGATCGAATACGAGTTCCGCGACGGCAAGTCGTTCGTGGAGCAGCGCGAAGTCGGGCTGGACTGTCCGTCGTTCTACAGTGCCCTGACGCATGCCATGCGCCAGGCCCCGGACGTCATCATGGTCGGCGAAATGCGCGACAAGGAAAGTTTCGAAGCCGCGCTTCAGGCCGCCGACACCGGTCACATGGTCATCAGCACCGTGCATGCCGCCGACGCCTCGCAGGTCGTCGGACGCATCCTCGACCTCTACCCGATCCAGGAACAGGACACCATTCTCGAAGCGCTCGCGGCAAACCTGAAGGCCACGGTCGCGCAGCGCCTGCTCCCGAAAGCGCTCGGCAAGGGGGTGGTCCCGGTCGTCGAGGTCATGATCTGCGATCCGGTCGTCCAGCGCTATATCTCCAAGAAGGAATTCGAAAAACTGCCCGAAGCGATGGAAAGCGCGCGTGAAGCCGGCATGCAGACGTTCAACATGGCGATCCTCGACCGCATCAACAACGGCGAGATCACCGAGGAAGTCGGCCTTGCCGCGTCCAGTTCGCCCACCGCCCTGAAGATGAACCTGAAGGGCATCTTCCTGAACAGCTCGAAATAACAACCGCCTGACGTGTCCGGGCCGTCCGCCCGGGCGGACCTGCAATGAAAAGAATGATTCTTGTCAAGATGGCGGGTGCGGTCAGTGCCGTCGCCGCGATCATCCTTTGCTGCATCCTTGCGTTCAGAAGCGCTTCGGTGGACCTTACGCTTTATCTTCAGGCTCTGGTCCAGGGAATCGTGGAGGGCGTGACCGAGTTCCTCCCGGTCAGCAGCACCGGCCACATGATCATCGTGGACAGCTTCTTCCCCATGAAGGATGCCGAATTCGCGAAACTGTTCGAGGTCGTGATCCAGCTCGGCGCGATCCTGTCCGTGCTGGTGTATTTTTATAAGACGATTTTTCCGAAGAAGTGGAATGTCGACGGGTTCATGGACATGATCCCGCTGTGGTCGCGCGTGGTGGTCGGCGTGATCCCCGCCGCCGTGATCGGATTCCTGCTCGACGATTTCATTGAGGCGCACCTCTTCAACGTCGTGGTCGTCTCGGTTGCGCTGGTCGTGTGGGGCGTGGCGCTCGTCTTCAGCGGATATCTGGAAAAATGCAAATCGAACACGCCGGAGATCGTGAAGATGAGCTACCACATGGCGCTCGCGGTCGGCTTCTTCCAGTGCCTCGCCATGGTCCCCGGCACATCGCGCTCCGCCGTGACCATTCTCGGCGCAATGTGCCTCGGCTGTTCCCGCGCCTGTGCCGCAGAATTCTCGTTCTTTCTGGCGATCCCGACCATGTTCGGCGCTTCGCTGCTGAAACTGTTGAAAGGCGGGGCGCACCTGACTCCGCCGCAATGGATCGCGCTCGGGATCGGCTTCGTGACCGCGTTCTTCGTGGCATGGGCCGTGATCGCGTGGTTCATGGACTACGTGAAGAGACACGACTTCAAGCTGTTCGGCTGGTACCGGATCGTCCTCGGCATCATCCTGCTGATCCTCCTCTTCTGCGGTGTCATTAGGTTGCCCACCGAAAAAGATGCCTCCGTCCCGGAAACGCAGATTGAAGCCCAGGCCGAAACGTCTCTCGGAGCTCAGTCCGGAGCCGATGCATTGGTCAAATCACAGGTCGAAACACCTCAGATAGAAGCTTCGGGCATGGAGACTCCTCCCTCAAATCCCTGAACACGTGTGGGGAGAGTCCCCGGCGGAGTCGTTTTCCGAAAATGAAAGAGGCATACCGGAGCGGTTCCGGTATGCCTGAATTGTCTTAATACGTTATTCGAGGTGGATCACTTTTCGAATTCGACCTTGAAGCAGAGGGCGATCTTCAGGTTCGGATCGGACTCGGGCGCGTCGATCTCAAGCGCGGAACCGCTGTTTGTCCACTTCACATCTTTTGCGGAGCCGAGGAGTGAGACCTTTTTGACCTTTGCGTCGAGGTCGGGGACAGTGACCTTCGCGCCCGGCTTCGGGATGTCGAGCGTGAAGACGTAGAGGATGCCGTCCCTGGTTGTGTAGCGGAGGTCTTCTGCCGTAGCGGGCTTGCCGCGTCCCTCATTGAATCCCTGCGCGTTGAGGCGTTCGCCGGGACCGTTCGCCTGAGGCCCGGACCCGAATCTCTTCCATGTGCGCGTGCCGTAGATGCCCTCGCCGTTGACCTTCATCCAGTCTCCGATTCCAGCGCAGACGGCGTGTTCCTTCTCGTCGACCGTGCCGTCGGCGCGGATGGGCACGCTGAGGAGCAGATTGCCGCCCTTGCTGACGATGTCGATCAGCATGCGGACGACGGTGCCGGCGGACTTGTAGCCGTTGCGGTCGTAGACGCCTCGGTCGTAGTGCCATGAGCCGATGCAGGTATCCGTCTGCCAGTACGGCGTCACCATGCCGCCGGGCACGCCGCGTTCGACGTCCCAGACCATGGCCTTGCGCTGCTGTTCGTTCAGGACCTTGCCGCATGCCACGACTTCCTGACGGCCGCCGTTCCTGCGGAACATGGTGTTGTAGTAATACGCCGTGAGCTCGACTCCATCGTTGAACGTGGGATAGAACGGGACCACGGTGTCGTCGTAGTAGATGATCTCCGGCTCATATTCGTCAATGAGCTGCTTATGGCGTTTCATGAACTTGTCGCGGTATTCCTGCGAGGGCGGCACGACACGTTTCGGGTCCCAGTCCCAATGGCGGTTGTCGGGAGACGCCTCGTGATTCTGCGCGTAGAGTTCCTGCGGGTCGAGTCCCATTTCACCCCACCACGTGCCCGCGCCGTCCTCCTTCTTCAACAGCCCGTCGTAGTTCCGTGCCGGTTCGTACCAGCACCAGGCGTGCGACGCGTGGATGCTGGCGCCCCAATGCATGCCGGCGTCCTGCACGGCCTTCTTCCATTCCTTCGCGATGTCGCGCTTCGGGCCGAGGCGGACGGAGTTCCATTCCTGGTATTTGCTGTCCCAGAGGTCGAAGTTGTCGTGATGATTGGCGAGGGAGACCACGTATTTCGCGCCCATGCTGCGGAAAAGGTCCGCCAGGTCCGCGGGATCCCATTTCTCCGCTTTCCACTCATGGATGATGTCCTTGAACCCGAACTCCTTCTGGTCGCCGTACTTCTGACGGTGGACATTGAACTGCCATTCGCGGGGGATGTACATGTTCCGGGCGTACCAGTCGCCGGACTCGGGCTGGCACTGCGGCCCCCAGTGTGCGAAGATGCCGAACTTGGCGTCCTTGAACCATTCCGGCGTCCGGTAGTTCGCCTCCAGGGATTCGAGGGTGTTTTCGAATGGAGGCGGAGTCTGGGGGGAGGCCGGGGAATCCGCCGCGCAGGATGCGGCGAAGACTGCCGTCAGGAATACGGCGGCCCGGGCGGTTTTTATGGTGCGTTTCTTCATGGGACGTCCTTCTGGGAGCGATTGATGTGGAAATATGAAAAGCTCTTCCCGGAGAACCGAAACGCTTATGCGCATCGATGCAGACAGGCATGGTTGGATTTCAGGTTCCCGGCCGTCCGATAATATAAACGTTTCCATGACGATTTCAATCACCATAACGGATCATAACGCAAACTTAACGTAAAAGAAAATGTGCGACGGATCCTCCGGATAAGCCGCCAATACCGGAAATATTGAAAAAAAGGGGGCCGGAGCACGGAAACCATTTGAAAAAAATCATTCGGATATTATAGTATTGCTTTGGAATGAAACAAACATTCACTCGTCATATTTTCACAACAACATGAGGAAATCCAACATGCTGAAAAAAGTATTTCTCTCCGCCTGCTGCATCCTCGCGCTCTCTGTTGCCCGGGACGTTTCCGCGCAGCAGCAGTCGCAGATGAATGCGGCCGCCATCCCCTACGTGATGTTCGACAGCGCGCCCGGCGCATTCCAGCTCGCGAAGGACGGCGTCTCCGCAAAGATCCTGGTCGACGCCAACGACTGGGCGGGCGTCATCCGCGCCGCGAAGGACCTCGGCGACGACGTCGGCAAGGTCACCGGAAAGCCGTCGGAAGTCGTCACGACCGCGGGCACGATGGAACGCGGCTCGGTCGTGGTCGGCACGATCGGCAAAAGCAAATTCATCGACAGCCTGATCGCGAACAAAAAGATCGACGTGTCGAAGATCAAGGGGCAGTGGGAATCGTTCCTGATTCAGACCGTGGACGGCTGCCTCGTTGTCGCCGGCAGCGACAGGCGCGGCACCATCTTCGGCATCTATGACATCTCCGAGAAGATCGGCGTCTCCCCGTGGTACTGGTGGGCCGACGTCCCCGCGAAGAAGCACGACTCCCTCTTCATCGTCCCCGGCACGTTCCTGCAGGGACCGCCGAAGGTGAAATACCGCGGCATCTTCATCAACGATGAGGAGCCGGCGTTCGGCCCGTGGTCGCGTGCGAAGTTCGGCGGCATCAATTCGAAGATGTACGTCCACATGTTCGAGCTCATCCTGCGCCTCAAGGGCAACTACCTGTGGCCCGCGATGTGGGGCAAGGCGTTCAACGAGGACGACCCGGACAATCCGCGCCTCGCCGACGAATACGGCATCGTGATGGGCACCAGCCACCACGAACCCATGATGCGCAACCAGGAGGAATGGACGAAGCGCAACCGCGGCAACCGGCTCGGCGCCTGGAACTACAATACGAACAAGGACAACCTCTATTCCTTCTGGAAAGAAGGCATCACCCGCAACGCCAAGTACGATAATCTCGTCACGGTCGGCATGCGCGGCGACGGCGACGAACCCATGGCCGGCCGCGGTTCGAAGATGGAAGACAACATCAGGATCCTGACGAACGTCATCAACGACCAGCGCACCCTGATCGCCGAGGCTTACGGCAAGCCCGCTTCCGAGGTCCCGCAGATGTGGGCCATCTACAAGGAAGTCCAGGACTACTACGACGCCGGCATGCGCGTCGCCGACGACATCACCATCCTCTGGTGCGACGACAACTGGGGCAACGTCCGCCGTCTGCCCACCCCGGAAGAACGCAAGCGTTCCGGCGGCGCGGGCATCTACTACCACGTCGACTACGTCGGCGGCCCTCACAGCTACCGCTGGCTGAACACCAACCCGCTCCCGAAGATGTGGGAACAGCTGAACCTGACCTACCGCTGGGGCGCGGACCGCGTGTGGATCCTGAACGTCGGCGACCTGAAGCCGATGGAGATCCCGATCGACTTCTTCCTGAAATTCGCCTACGACCCGGACGCCATCCCGCAGAGCAAGATCGGGGAATACACGCTGAACTGGGCGAAGGAGCAGTTCGGCGACGAGCACGCCGAGGAGATCGCCGATATCGTGGCGAAGTACGCGAAGTACAACGGCTGGCGCAAGCCCGAAATTCTCGAGGCAAACACGTTCAGCGTGGCGAACAACTATGAGGCCGACGGCGTCGTGGAAGCCTGGCTGAAGCTCGTCGACCGCGCCGAAACGCTCAGGAAGAAAATCCCCGCCGAATACCAGGACGCCTATTTCGAGCTCGTCTACCATCCGGTGAAGGCTTCCGCTCAGGTCGCCGAACTCCAGGTCGACGTCGGGAAGAACCGCCTCTACGCCCGCCAGGGACGCGCCTCCGCAAACAATTTCGCCAAGTATGCGCGCGACCTCATGGAAGAGGACCAGAAACTCGCCGACGTGTACAACAACGAACTCGCGGGCGGCAAGTGGATCCATATGATGGACCAGCCGCACATCGGCACCTCGAAAGGCTGGGATACTCCCGACCGGAACAACCAGATGCCGCAGCTCTCCGGCCTGAACGTCCCGGACGTCTCCGAGATCGGCGTGGCGGTCGAGAACAGCGAACAGGCCTGGCCCGCGACCGAGGAGCTCATGCTCCCCGTGTTCGACAGCTGGAACCCCGTCAAGCACACGTTCGAGGTCTTCGCGCGCGGCTCGAAGGAAGCCAAGTTCACAGTCAAGCCCACGGAAAAATGGATCAAGACCGACATTAAGGAAGACTACGCCGCCGTCGTCGACGTCCCCGTGAACGTCGAGATCGACTGGTCCGCGGTGAAGAACGGCACGAACACCGGCTACATCGAAGTCACCGGCCCGAACGGCACCGCGAAGATCCGCGTCGCCGCCGTCAAGGCCGACGCTCCGGCCGCGAAAAACGGCGTGAAGGCCGTCTGGGGCGCGCTCGCCGGCCCGATCTCCATCCCCGCCGGGAAGCCGGCCAGGATCAATCCCGCGGGCGGCGTGACCTGGGACTATATCCCGGATTACGGACGCGGCCCCGGCGGCATGTGCGTCTTCCCCGTGACCGCCGACAGCGTGACCGACTACACCAAGGCGCCGAGCATGGAGTATCCGGTCTACATCTCCGAGCCCGGCAGGTACGATGTGACGCTCTACACGTCCCCGACCCTGAACTTCGTCCCGGGGCGCGGCCTCCGCATCGCAGTCGGCATGGATGACGACAAGCCCGCCGTGATCGACGCCTACGCCGGACGCATGAACTGGGATGCCCTCGTGAAGGACAACTGCCGCCAGATGCGCGCGCAGCTCGAAGTCGCGACCGCCGGCATCCACATCTTCAAGATCTACATGGTCGATCCCGCGGTCGTCGTCGAGAAGATCGTGATCTCTTCCGGCAGGCTTCCGCAGACCTACTTCGGTCCTGATTTCACCACCCCGGTGAAGACGAAGTAACGTTGATTCGAAGCATATAACCCGAATCCCAGCCATGCCGGACGCGCAAAAACGCCCGGCATGGTTTTTCTTTTTCCCGCCTTGCAATCGGATTAAACAGCGTTATATTATCTTTTATATATGCGAAACTGCCTCAATCCGAAATGGAGAATAAGCCATGGGCGAAGAGACGAACCATATTCCCGAAACCGATGAACAGCTCCGCGCGAAGAAGCGGAAACGCCGTGTGCGGTCTGCGATTCTGTATCCCGCTATCCTGATCGCGCTTTCCTTCCTGTGCTATTTTTTGTACAGGATTGACGATTTCGTGCATGTCTGCCGCATCGAGCCCGGGACGACCATCGTCGATTCCAGTTCGATCAGACCGTACGACTCGGTTTTCGACGGTTTCTTCCGAAGCGGAAAATATCCGAAACTGCTGCCGCACCTGCTGTACCGGCATTACATCATCCCGGAAGGCGCCACGGAGATCGGCGAAAGTGCGTTTCATGAAAGCGGGTGTCTCTTCCTCCGCAGCGTCGAGATCCCCGGCAGCGTGAAGAAAATCGGCCGATCCGCATTTTCGGAGTGCCGCAACTTGACGATGATCGAGCTCCCGGAGGGAGTGGAGACGATCGAATCCTTCGCGTTCCGCAGATGCGTCAATCTGAAGCGCGTCGAGCTCCCAAACAGTCTGAAGACGATCGGCGGGGGCGCGTTCGCCGGCTGCACGGCACTGGAGAGAATCCGCATCCCGGACGGCGTGAAGGAGATCGGGCTCGGAGCGTTTCTCGGCTGCTCCTCCCTCGCGGATGTCGAACTGCCGCCCGGCGTGAACGTCGCGCCGGAGGCGTTTTCGGGGACACTCGTCCCGCCGGAAAAGATTCCCGTCCAGGAATGAGTCCGTCTGCAAGCTGCCCTTCTATGCCCCGCTTCCGGGGCAGGGGGAAACATCCCGATCGGCTCAGAGCCGTCGGGTGCCGCATTCATGGCGCCGGGCGATTTCGTGTTCTACAGGAGTAAGGGAAGGGGCTCTCGGTTTGCCGCCGCATGCAAAGAATCTTTTTCCGCTTTTTCTTCAAAAAGCCGCTTGATTTTTCTGCGGATTCGGGGTATATTAAATAATCATGGTCGCTCCGGCATAGCTCAGTCGGTAGAGTAGGTGGCTGTTAACCACCCTGTCGCAGGTTCGAGTCCTGCTGCCGGAGCCATTTTTTTTGACAACTTTTGGTTGGCTGCTTAGCTCAGTCGGTAGAGCGATGGAATCATAATCCACAGGTCGCTGGTTCGAACCCGGCAGCAGCCACCATTTTTTGTGCCTACGCACAAGCGACCTGACCTCAACTCCCTACTCATACTCTTCCTAAACTCCTCAAAATCCGAGCTTAACGGAAGAATAAAAAGTTCTCTCCGTCTCCGTAGAGAATGCGCTGAATCCATTCACGAATCGAGTTCCCCGACCCCCTCCAAGGGCCATTCTCCGTTTCGGGCACAGGCTGACGCCAATGCTTTTTTTGAACTTGATTCCAGAATTGCTTGCTTTTTCGCGTATATGGTCCCCGACCAAGTGCGCTTTATTCGAACAAACGACCTCTTCTCACTCGCATTTTTTGAATTTTACCCTCAAAATGCCACAGGAAGAGGTTTGCTTTTTCGTATAAATGCTCCCCAGGTTTTTGCATAAACAAACTTTTCTCCGCGCTCTCGGAAGCCGGTGATCCGCCGAAAAGAATTTTCGGGAAATCTTCGCATAAACCGTGCCCGGTTATGCTCGCCTTGGAAAATAAATGCCGGAAATCTTCGCATAAAGCGCGAGAAAAGGTCAGAAAATGGAAGCCCATCCCTCGTGATGAGGTTTGCGAGGGATGGTGTGGGAAAAGTTTTTTCGGGGAAAGTTAGCATAGACGAGGCGAAAACATTCCGGCCTTGATTTTCCTGCGAAGGGCTGTTATATTATGCCATTCTCGAATCACGAACAGAACCGAAAATGATGTCCGCCTCAATTCATGTTCTCGTCGATACCCAGGTCGAACCCGGCTTTATTTCGGAGTTCGGACTGTCTCTGTTCATTGAGGCAAACGGACGGCGGATTCTGTTTGACACGGGCGCAGGTGAGGCTTTGGTTCCAAACGCAGCCCTAATGGGAATCGACCTTGATTCGGCCACAGATATCGTATTGTCGCACGGGCATTACGACCATACGGGCGGGTTTGCGAAACTTGACCCGCCGCCTCAAACTCCGGTCTATGTCGGGCGAGGAATAACGGAACCGTGCTGGAGCCTGCACGACGATGGCACGAAACACAGAATCACTATGCCAACGGAATCTCAAAGTGTCCTGAACAAATGCCGAGTTCGCGAAATTGATGCTTTCACCGAGATTTATCCCGACATGTTCCTGACCGGCCCGATCCCACGCGAATCGGGCGAGGACTGCGGCGGGCATTTCTTTTCCGGTGAGGCATGCACAATGCCGAATCTCATCCCGGAGGAACAGGCGCTCCTGCTGGCTTCCGGTATATTGATTGCCGGCTGTTGCCATGCCGGAATCATCAATACGGTCGAAGCCTGCCGGAGAGCCTGTTCGAACATCGCTATTCGCACCATCATCGGCGGGCTTCACCTGCGGCATGCCAGTAAAGATCGACTTGAACGCACCACATCATATCTCGCCTCGCTTGAACTCGAACGTCTTGTCCTGATGCACTGTACCGGGGAGAACGCCGTGGAATATCTCCGTACCCACCTTGCCTGTGAGTTTGCTGCGCTTCCTGCCGGACAGAGTCTGAACTTGTAAAGAATCAAGGGGAATCCGCCTTGATTTTTTCTCGAACATGTGATAATTTAAATTCTCACGCTATCAGGTCGTTCATGATTGGCGTAATCAGATGCGGGATTGAATCGAACATCTCAAATTCCACGCCCCTCGGATCGACCATGATGAGATTCAACTCATCGGGCGAAAACTTTAAGAGCAAACTCGTGATGAGAGAGTTCATGCAGATAGATTTGCCAGAGCCCGTAGCTCCTGCAATAAACAGATGGGAAATCTTTGCAAGGTCCGTCATGCAAACATTCCCTGCAATGTCGAGCCCAAGAGGAATCGGAATGTCGGCCTTTGATTTGCTCCAAGCATCGGACTCCAAAAGTGGACGAAGATAGACTGTGCTACGGTGAGCCTTGACCAAATCGGTGTATTGATCTTCAATTTCTTCAACCGTGAGGTTGTGGAGCTCTTCAAATGACATATTGAGAATGAATTCGGCCTGTTCTTTGCTGAGATTGAACCGGGCAATGAAGTGCGTCCTGGCAGAATTATAGTCGAAATGCTTGCGTATGGTTTCCGCAATCTTCTTGTCGCGAAGCACAATGCGGAGAGCATCGAGATTGTTGGCTCGTTCGCGGAGCTGTTTCATGCTGTCTTCGTCGTTTCGTTCGTTGTTTTGATTTTCAGAGTTCATTTTGAAGGTCCTTTGGTTGGTTGATTGACTGGTCGTTCTCGGGAATCTGATCCAGATGGTGACGATAATACATTTCCGGCTGGCGACGCTTGAAATCCGGCACATCATCCCAGGCAATCCGATCCCAGCCATGAAACTCTGGCTCCAATTCAGGGTGGAACTGCACGGCATGTACCCAATAATTGAACGGCCATTCGGAATGGGGTTTGGCTTCCATTATTTTCTCAATCTGCGGTTGCCGGTCAATTATTCCTGTCCAATGATAGGGCCAGAGGGTGTCTATTCGAATTCTGTCAAAGAACTGCGGGTGGCGCAAAAGAATATTCGCAGCAGCGCGCGCTGTAATCTTGGACCAATCGCATTGTTCTGCGAATTCAGGATGCCGCACCAGCAAATCCGACCAAAAGAACTCCAATCCTAGACGATTCCATTCGGAAAGGTCAAAGTGAGAAGCAAGTTCAGGTCGATCCAAAAGGATATCCAATACTTCCAAACCTCCGAGCGTATGATTCTTCTTCAAATGCCGGATCATGATCGGGTGTTTCCGAAGCAGTTTAACCCATTTCCTGTTCGTCATGCTCCGCCAGTCAAAACGGTTTTCGAGAGATGGATCACGCATCAAATGTTCAAACGGGACAAACCTCATGTATCTTCTGATCGTTGATACGGAGACACCGAGATCTTCTGCCGCAAAATCAATGTATCCGTGTTCTCTCATCACGCGGACAATCCGCACCCGGATTTGTTCATAGATGTTGTCGGTGCATTTCGTTGCCGCTATTTCGCGACATTTCCTGTACCATTCAACCGTGTCCCGTTGGGGAGTCTCTTCCTTACCCATTATGTTTTCCGCCATAAAAAAGGTTCATGTATGCAGGGGGGGGATGAACTTCACACCCTCCTGCATACAATTGCTGGCTATTAAAGCGAGGGGGAATGACGCCCTTTGCCGTTTCCATCCGGATGGCGCGGGCACATCTGGCTGGTCAGGGAGGCGATGGTGCTGGCCCTCTTTCCGCAGTATTTGCAGGTGTATTCCGGGGCTTCATCGCCCTCATAGAGAGCGTGTCTGCCCTTGCCGACTCCGTCCGGATGACGGGAGCATGTGGTGCTGGTCAATGATTGGACGCTCGAATAAGCGTTCCCACAGTATTTGCAGTAGAACTTCGCCATGATGAATGATTCCTGTTTGTCGTGTTGGTTGAAATGGGGGATAGCGGCCGTAAAGCGGCATGTCAGACGTTCTGTTGTGCGTTCCGGGTGATGCGTGGCCTTTCGGGTTGTGGCGGCACACGGCCGCCGGGTTGCTTTGGTGAACCGCATCCCATGAAACTGTAACGGCAGTGCCGGAATCCCGCTTCTGTCGCGGGGAAAGAAGATTGAGGGGACACGGACGAAGTGTGGTGGCTTTCGCCGGGAGAAGTCTGTGTGTGCTATTCCTTTCAATCGTGCGTCCAGGAGTCGTTCACTGTCCTGTCGCGTTGATGTTTCCGGCAATCCGGGCTGATCTCCGTTTCCGCATTGTCCGGTAGCTCTGTTTACTCGCTACTGGTCGAGGATTCGGACCGACACACAGGTATAAGCAAGACCCGTGCCAAATCGTTCTCAGCAGAGAATCGACCGACACGGGCCTTGTGTAGTGGTCAGAAAGTGACCAGATGGGTTCAAAAAGGTCTATTGTGCCGCAAGATTTGACTTGTAGTACTCTGTTAATAAACTATACATCTGTTTTCCGTGAGCTATAGATATATCGGGATCATTATCCCAAGTATCATGGTCTCCCTTTACAATTGAGAACATTAGGAGCATTTTTATGCTTTCCAATTTCGATTTGTCTTTTAATTGATTTTGTATGCGTGCAAACTTAACATTGACAGGTTCATTGCTTTGTCCAGAATTAGATGGTATAGAAATGAGGGCGAGATTCCCAAACCAATGTTTCGGAATAATACTTGAAGTAGCTCCATCAATATCGATACGCTTTTCAATATTCCATGGGTGATTGTCGTCTAGACCATCAGTTTGTGGATGCAAATGCTCTCTTGATCTGTTTTGTTGAAATTTGTAATTCTGTATGATTTTTATCCAGTCTCCTTGTTTTAGGTCGAATATACTTTTAAATAAGTCATCTTTAGGTTCTTTTAAACTTTTTTCCCAAAGGATATAATCCAAGAGCCAGAACCAGTAACGATTAATCGCGGGATAAGTCAATTCTTCGATTCTTGGAACACACTTATGGCTTTCAACGTCTTTCCGTTTTAAATAATCCAAGTCCAGGATAAAGTCATCTTCTGTAATACTTGACAAATATGCGTCTAAAACCCAATCTTGCCAATCAGTAGAGGAAGACACGTAAAGCATTGATTGAAATTGCTTCATCTCTTTTAGTCTTTCTATTTCTTCCTTTGTACAGTCTTTAATAGATGACTCTCTTGTTTCCTCTTCAAATCTAAAATGATAGTCATATGAACCAGTATCCACATTGTATTCTAAATAAATGATATTCTTGTCCAGCCACGCTCGATAATTCTGCATGACATCTAAAAGACCACTTTTATCATTGTAATACTCGAAATACTTCTCAAACGCCTCCAGCAAATGCTGTTTGCTATGTGGGATATCAATTAATTCGTCCCCTGTTTTTTTCTGTAAGCGACATGCAATGTCAAGTGAGTGAAGCAGAAAGATTTCCGGATCAAGGATTAATCTTGTCTCAGCTTCTTTTCTATTTTCAGGAGGTTCTGGATTGACGATAATGGTTGAATCTAGTATTTCCGTAATTGATATTTCTTGTTTTGTGTTGGTATTCCCTTTCTCGCTGTCAAAGGAATCAAACGTCAAACATTTATCGAACTTCGAAGCATTTTCAGCAAAGTATTTGCCTTTAATCTGTTCTACAGGTGTAAGCTGTTTGCCAGAAGAGTTCATTATTTCAAAAAAGTGATTCAATTCTTTGGTCTCGTAATTTGCAGGGAGCTCTGCAACAAGGAAAGACGTTTTTGCAAAAACGTAGTTCAGGAAGTCACTTTTCTTTTTTCTTTTCTCTTCCTCGTTAAAAAACAATTCCATACATTCCAAAAATCTTTTAAAATTCGAATTTTGAACTTTTTCTGTTTTACCGTCTGCAATTGATTGTATATCTTTGCGATCATCAGGTCTTCCTACATATTTAATCCTTAAATCACAGGACTCAGTATCAGTATAAAGGAATTGTTTCCATTCTGACTTGATTTCTTCCTTGAGACAAAATGCCGCAAACAGAGAAAGGAAAGTTAATCTCTGTTGTCCATCAATAATCACCAATCCGTTCTCTTTTTTTACAACGGTAATAATTCCTATATAATAGAAAGCATCCATGGATGGTTGTTTTGCCTGAGATTTTAAAAAAGACTTCCAAAGATCACTAAGTAACTGGTTTATTTCTTTTTCTTCCCAAACAAATAATCTTTGATAAATAGGAATATAGAATTTTTCCTTGTTGTTGTCATCAACAATTCCTTTCGGAGTAAGAGGATATTTTTTGTCAAATGGATTATCCATTATTAGTTTCAGCCTTCTTTTTTAGTGTTTTGGGGTATCGAAATCGATATCTTAACAGATGAGTTAAAAGTCTCTTTTTTCGATATGTCTTCCATTAATTTTTTTAGTGCGTGCCAATATCCTGTCACAGCAGAATTAAGATTTCCGTTCCCGACATTTGTTATGGGGTATCGTTTCTTGACATCATAGAGCCAAGCGAAAAGTTGCGCTTCTGATACTGCCTGGTCTATCATTTGGACTGTCTCCCTGAAATCAGAGCATTTCTTTGATGTTTTCTCTGTTTGACCACCTAAATAGTCGCAACGAATCTGCGATTCATTCCGCAATTTAGATAAGCGATATGCGAGCAAATAAACAGCTTCTTTTATGTAAATATCTCCAAACTTACAGTAGAAAAGAAAAGAGGCTGCTTTTATACCTGCGCATATTACCCCATTGCTGTACCATCCGAGTCTGCTAACAAGTTCATTGATAACTTCCAACTTATTAAACTCTTGGTATTTCTTGCCATAATAATTCACATATGTAAAGAAATCCTCCCCCCCTGACATCAATGAGTCAAAACGAAACTGACAGAACGAATAATTTACAAAATCAGGAAGAGGATCAACGCTCTTGAAGTGTTTGAAAACATCATGTCTATCCTTGCTTGCAGATTCAAATGCAAAACTATTTTGGTTTCTCCAATTTCTAAGACGGAACAGCATATTCTGCAGGAGATCATTCATAATCCCAATTTTCTCAATATCGTGCCATTTCTCAGATAATATATTCGCAACATTATCATTGCTGACATATCGGAGATGATGTGTTTTCAAGAGATCATAGTCGGTAAGAGGTTTTCCAGTAGAGTTGTTGTTGCTGAAGAAGGTGTAAGCCAGGTCCTCCGGTTGACAAGATCCAATTATAACAACGGAAAAGACGACTTTTGATAAAAAGATCTTTGACATCATTGTATCTGGAACATTTTCCATTGTTCTTTTGTCTATATTTGATGCGTTCTCATCTTGATCATTTTTTTTGGTTTCCAGATCTAAAAACGCTTTTATCACGTTTCTCGCACGTAGAAGAGTTTGTATTTCCTCGGTTGAGAAACATCTCTTCTGCTGAGAAAGAAGCGATATATTGTCTTCTTCTTTTGAAAAGTCCTGTAACTTTGCAAGTATCGCAAGTGTTGTTAAACGTTGCTGTCCATCAACAATATCGAAATCTCCACTATTCTGTTCTTTTAAGATGACGGACCCAATGTGATAGTTTACTCCATTTTTCCCTTTTTCCATTTGCCACCTTTCAATATCATTCAAAAACTCTTTAACATTCTCTTCTCGCCAACAATAAGGTCTTTGATATTTGGGAATCACAAGTCTCATTCTCAATAATCTTTCCGCAGAAACATTATTTGCTATATAAATAGATTTGTCGACATAACCTCTTGTAGGTTCCTTTGTTGATATAGCATCATCAATTCCATTTCGTTCAATATTGTTTTGAGAGGATTCTTGTTCCATTTGTTGTTTGGTTCCTATTTCGGTTTTATGATATTTGTCGAGTGTTAGGTTAACCCTAAATGTTTTTTACATGTTTTCGGACGATGTGTTGGGGAGGACATTGTAGCGTGAGTGTGTCGCAAGTCTCAATCCTTATGATCTGTGTCTGCTGGTTATCCCCAATTTCCTTCTTTGTCCTGAGTATAATTCCAGGTCCCATCGCCTTTCGCAAAAATGCACTCTTCTATACAGTCTATGCAGAAACCATCGTCATACGATTCAAACTCGTCTTCCTGTATTTCTTCGTTTTGGACTTTCTTGCAATCAGACGGCTTCATATTTTGCCATATGATTTCCTTCGTGATTCTCAACCCGCATACAGAACACTTTTGGTGGCGACTCATTTCAGCCGCCACTTCCCACGATTCTGGATCAAAAAAAAGCTCAGGCAATTCGCTTCCACATTTCGGACAATCCATTTTCAGTTTTCCTTATCCGTGTTCAGATATTTTTTCAGTGTATTCCGTGCGATATGTAGAGCTTCCTTTGTCTTTGTGATATTGTGCCCGTATTTCTCGTAAACCCGGCGGATGTGAAGCCGGATTGCTGCATCAAGTTCATCCGGGATGTCTGTCGAATTAGTCGACTCGTTCGAAACAGGAGTTTTTGAGGCTACGGGTGTGATCGCTGTCATCCCCTTTGAGGCTGGCATATTATCCGAAGCAGACGTGTTCCGCAGATTTGCAGTCATGGCTCGGTTTTCTTCGATGATCGTTGCAAAGTCGGGGTTCTCGAAGACCGTAGCTCGTTCCAGCAGATTGATGAGCTCACGCACGTTGCCGGGGTAATCGTAGGACATGAGCACCTTCAGTTGTGCTCGTGTCAGGTGGCATCTGCGATGTTTCAACCACCATCCATCAGCAATCTGCTCCACATCGGAGATGCGTTCGCGAAGCGGCGGAATGCGAATGGGGAACACGTTCAGACGGAAGTAGAGGTCTTCACGGAATTTGCCATCTCGAACCATTGAGGCAAGGTCGCGGTTCGTGGCCGTGATCAGCCGGACGTTCGTTTCGAGCTCTTCCGTACCACCCAGCCTCGTGAAGCGCCCGCCTTCCAGGACACGGAGCAGAATGCCCTGTGCTTCGAGCGGAAGCTCTCCGATCTCATCAAGGAAGAGAGTGCCGCCGTTTGCCAGCGTGAAAAGCCCGTCCTTCCGTTCATTTGCTCCGGTGAACGATCCTTTTTCATGCCCAAAGAAACGGCTTTCGAGCAGGTTCGGTGTCACGCTCGCGCAGTTGAACGCAAGGAAGGGTTCGCCCTTGCGCGGAGATTTGTTGTGGATGAGCTGGGCTACGGTTTCCTTGCCGGTTCCGCTTTCACCGTATATGATAACACGCGCGTCATCGTGAGGTGCAACCTGGTTGATTTTAGCAAGCAGTTCCTGGTTCGCCTCGCTTTTGCCCGCGAGTTCACGGCCACCATAGCGTTTGAAATGGTCCATGAGCTGGCGTTCGGCAGTGCCCCAGTCCTTTTCAGGATCATTGTTCGCGATATGGGCGATGGCCATGCCATAGGAGACCTCGTCCTGATAATTTCGGTAAGCATACATGGCAGCGTCGAGCAGAGCCCGGCAGGCTTTGTGATAAACACTACGCGGCTTGTCGCCTGTGAGCGGAACCAAATCGTTGAACGGCAGTTTGAACAAGGCTCCGGCTGCTTCAAGCAATCCGTCCTCGTTCACATAAACCTTCACCGACTTTTTGATTTCGGCAGCTGTTTTTGGGGAAATCTCATCCGGGAACGGCAGGGCGCTGATCCAGAACACGCGGACGCCGTCCGCTTTCAGGCGTTTAAGGGCGGTTGCGAGGCGTTCCGGGTCACCAGTCAGACCGATTCCGAAGATCACAATCGTGCGCCAAATCGGGGGCTTTAGCCCATCCAGAAATTCGGGAAGACGTCGTGTGCTCATGCCCAGCACATCGGCATCCTTGAAATGCCGCAGGGCGAGTGCCGCTGCACAGGCGTATTCCGGCCAGCCCCAGCCAGTCAAAATCAGGTTGTTTGAGCTCATTTTCACTTTGCCCTTTCGCCATGTTTTTCGTCTTGCCAATACAATAACTTCCCCTTCCTGTTTTTTCAAGTCCTTTTCAGGAAAAATCATTGTTTCCATTTGAGATAAATCAGGCGGAACATCAGCCTCAACCGGCACATGTGCTGAGATCGGCTGTTGGCGGGCATGGTCCGGGATGTGTTTTGAACTCATTGCATGCTCCCCTTAATGGGACAGTCGGTACAATAATCCCGTCTGTCACATTTTGAACAGTGAGCTCCCCGCCATACACAGTCAAACTGCTCGGACAGAGGATCGAGCATGACGGGATCGTCTGTCAGCACACCGACCTCGAAATTGCGACGGTGTTCCCCCTTCGCGCCCATACCTGCTCCTGTCAGGTTCGCACTGCCGAAATAAGCCCGCGTTCCGTCGACTATCACGCATTTGAAGTGAACTCGCGGGCAGAGAACCCGTTCGATGCCCTTCCACAGCTTGGGAAAACGGTCGAAGTCCTGCCGGAATGCAGGACCCGGCTCCTTTGCATGGATCAGGCGTATCTCCACGCCTCGTTCAAGCAGTTCCGAGAGAACCAGCAGGAAGGGAACCATTGCCTTCTGACCGGGATTTTCCACATACATGTCCTTGATGTCGGCTGTGGCGATCCACAGCCGATTCCGGACAGACGGAACCAGGCGGAGAACCACATTTTCGTATATCATTCGGTTGGTAAGAAATCTTGTTTCGGGCATGAAACATCTCCAGTTGATTTTGTTTTGCAGCAGAATGAAGCAGAAAACGTGCCAACGTGGAAACTGAACAGGCGAGCCGTCCAATTCCGCTTTTCGGCTTATACCATACAGTCTGTTTTTGAATCTTGCAAGCCAAAAAACGTCAGAATCTGACCGCCCTACGCCACTCGACTTTTAGATGATCAATTTCTGATAGTTTGAGGCTGATTTGCCTTTTACTGGTCATTTTCTGACACAAAACTGGCCCTCGCCATTTTTTTTGTGCTCAAAGAAAGACTTGGCATGGATGTTGCTTTTTGTGGCATTACAATCACTCCGTACAGGCTAAATGAACTCAAATCCACACTGTCTCTAACGTAACGAAAGGATTCGACATGAAGAAATACACGGCTCTGAATTACCGCTGGAAAGAGAACAAGGCACTTGGCTTCTTCCTTAATTACATCAACAACCACAAAGGACCAATTGATGACAGCGACGCCTTTGATCTTGTAGCAACCCTGCGTTCCCATAGTCAGTGGATTGCTCTCATTAAGGCTTCTTTCCCGAAGAATACGCTCAAAAAGATGGAAAACAGCGGTGGTTGCAGAAATCGTCTTGATTACGACGATGACGCGGAAGGGATGTTCCGTGAAATCTGGTATTCGGAGTTTGGGCGTACCCGCCTCCGGAAGATGTTTGCGTCCGTGATTTCAGAAGAGCTGAAAAAACACCCTGTCGAACATTACATAACGGAGCCATTTGCTCAAAAAGTCCGGGAGTTGCAGCAAACCTTAAAGCTCACTGATTTTGAACTGGACGTGCTTCTGGTCCTCGCATTCGCGGGAAGCAATCTTCTTTACTATGGTCGGAATTGCAATCAGGAAGAAAAGCAAGAGTTTGTCGCAAAATGCCTCAATTGCGACGTCTGCATGGTCCGTGATGCGTTGCGGGAGGATTACAGGCTCCGCCGTTACGGATGCGTCGATTCGGACTTTGATTTCAACGGGAATTTGTTCAACTTCCTAAATGGAGCCTCCAAGGATCCGCTGACGAATTCGTATTATATCCGTTGCCGCGATGAGGTCCTGCCATGGGATTACTATGGAAACCTGGCCGAGAAACACGGTGAAATGCTCAAAAGGATCATTTCTGCGGGCAACCGGAGCATGCCGACCAACATTCTGCTCTATGGTGCGCCGGGGACAGGCAAGACCAGTTTTGCGAAAACCATCGCGGCCGAATTGAAACGCAACTGTTACATGGTCTCGCAAAAAATCAAAGTGGCAGACGGCCCTTCCCGCAATAGCCCACCATACTTTGTTACGCGACAAAAACCAAGAGCGGAGCATCGTTTTGCCGCACTGAAGGTCTGCGCGGAACAGGTTGATCCTGCCGACAGCATCATCATTGTCGACGAAGCAGACGATATGCTTCGCAGTAACATAGGCTTTTTTGGTTCCTTCGGTGGCGGAAGCGGGATAACTGGTGACAAAGGGCTGCTCAACAGTGTGCTGGATTCGGTCAGAGTCCCGACAATCTGGATTACCAACACATCCGCGGAAGAGTTGGATGAATCAAGCCGCCGTCGCTTCGACTATTCCATACGTTTCGACCCACTGAATGCTGCGCAACGCCTCGCAATTTGGCGCAATAATGTCTCCAAGATGAAACTGGAGCATCTGATTAGCGACGCCATGCAGGACAGATTTGCCACGACATATCCTGTGAGCGCTGGTGGAATCACGCTGACGCTTCAGAACCTCGTGAAACTATCTCCTCGGCCGGACGAGGTCGAATCGTTGGTCAAAAAGCTGATGGCCCCCCACTGCGAACTGCTCAACATCTCTCAGGCCGATGACAAGCTACTTCCGGCCAAAGACTATTCGCTCGAAGGGCTGAACATCAAAGGCAGTCTCACGCTCGATCGCATCGTGGACGCAATCCGGAACTTCCAGCAGGGGAACGACGGCGCAATCGACCGTCCCAGGATGAACCTGCTCCTCTCCGGTGCACCCGGCACAGGCAAGACCGAGTTCGTCAAATACCTTGGCAGCGTGCTGAACATGAAAGTCGTTGTAAAGATGGGCAGCGATCTGCTTTCCATGTGGGTGGGCGGCACGGAACAGAATATCCGCAGGGCGTTTGACGAGGCTGAGGCGGAAAAGGCAATCCTTTTCATGGACGAAATCGATGGTCTGGTGCAGAGCCGGGAGCGCGCTATGCGAAGCTGGGAAGTTACGCAGGTCAATGAGCTGCTTCACTGCATGGAGAACTTCAATGGAGTGATGATCGGAGCCACGAATTTCTCGACAAACCTCGACTCGGCGATTCTGCGCCGCTTTACGTTCAAGCTGGAGTTCGATTACCTCGACGAGAGAGGGAAGAAAATCTTCTTTGAGCGGATGTTCGGAACAAAGCTCACCCCAGAAGAGTATCACGAGCTGACGAAGATCCCCATGCTTGCGCCGGGAGACTTCCGCACTGTCCGCCAGAGCTTCTTCTATCTCGGCGGGGAAGTCAGCAACCGAGATTATATTGCCGCGCTCGCCCGCGAAAGCGATGCCAAGAGAGCAAACAGCTTTGCCCCGAAATCCAAAATCGGCTTCTGATGTGAGGAACGCATGAATACAGAAATCCTTGATATGCACAATTGCATTTCAACTGAAGAGCTGGATCAGCTGATCCGGCATCAGTTGAATCAGCTATTTTCTGCTCCTGAAAAAGCCAAAGATTTGCCGCCCTTGATGGTCTGGGGAGCTCCGGGAATTGGCAAGTCTTCCATCATCCGCAGCATCGCGGACGAACTCGGAATCGGCTTTATTGATATTCGCCTGTCACAGCGAGAGCCGGTTGACATTCGCGGGTTGCCTGTTCCCGAAAACGATTCTGTCCGCTGGCTGGTTTCCGCGGACTGGCCGCGCGACCCGGATAGCCGAGGGATAATTCTTTTCGATGAGCTGACAGCCGCAGACAGATCACTTCAAGTTGCGGCATACGAACTCATTCTTGATCGTGGTCTGGGCGGATTGTACAAAATGCCACCGGGATGGTATATCTGCGCCGCAGGAAACCGTACTGGAGATGCAGCTGTTGCCATGACCATGAGTTCGGCACTTGCAAACCGTTTTATGCATGTTGAACTCAGAGAAGATTCGGAACTCTGGGTTCGGTGGGGCATAAGCCACAATGTTCATCCCTCGGTATTGGGGTTTATCCGTTTCCGACCTGATATGCTCTTCCGACAGGAGAATGAAAACCTGGAACGCGGGTGGCCGACACCTCGAAGCTGGGAACGGGTCAGTTCTATGGTTCAATCCTTTGACACTGGCAATGAAACGCTTTTCAACAAAATCGTGTACGGGCTGGTCGGCAATCAGGCCGGAGTTGAATACTGCGCCTTCAGGAAGATTTCGGAACAGTTTGATAATGTCTATGAAACGATGACCGATCCGGAAAAGCCAGTCAGAATTCCTGATAAACCCGATCTGCGTTATGCACTCTGTGCTGCCGTGGTCTACCATCTGTGGCGTGGCAAAGACGCAGATGTCGAAAAGAAGCTGCTGAGCGGATTTTATCGGATCGCGTTGAAATTGCCCGGCGACTTCTCGACTATGCTGATGATGGATGCCATGGTTGGAAACCAAGGAATTCTTTCCGAGCAATGTGCCGACAAGCTTTTCAATCATCCCGACTATGAGGCATGGGCAAAACTCCACGGGAAAATGTTCCGGGCTCGACTGAACAGAAAGGCCTTTGCATAATGGGGAAAAGCAAGGACGATACGTCCAGAATCAAAGAGATGACGCTAAAGGGCATGGAGCAGGATCGCATGAAACTGCTCGCCCGTCAGCCATTTATCAGCCTAGTCCTCATGCATTTGGAATTGATTCCGGTTTCCGGTGGATGCACGACAGCCTGTACTGATGGCGAAAGAATCTTTATGAACTGCAAGTTTTACGCGAAACTTGACCAGGACGAAAGGCTGTTTGTGCTTGCACATGAGGCTTGGCATTGTGTTCTACTTCATCAGGAACGGTGTCAGGATCGAGATCACAGCAAATTCAATATTGCTGCCGATCTCGAAATCCATTTCATCCTGATGGACGAACAAATGAAAGAACCTTTTGTTTTACCTCATGATCCAAATTGGAAGGGCTTGTCCGCAGAGGAGATATATGAAAAACTCAAAAAAAGCAAGAAACCTTCCAAAAAGATAGTATTAGGTCATGATTCAAAAAACATACACCCGAATGCAGAGGGAGAAGGGTTTGACGAACACCGGTTCAGCGGGGGTTCTGGTTCGAAAGAAAAAGATGGGGATCAATCCGCCACTCCTAATGGCGGATTACAAGATGAACAGGCTTCTGAAGATTCCGATTATGCTCCTGGATGTTCGCCAGGCGCAAAGGAAAGAATTCGTTCCATTGTCATTCAAACAGCACAAACAATTGAAAGAAGACAAGGATTTCTTCCCGCCCATATTCGGGGAATTGTGGATCAGTTGCGTCGACCGCAACTAAACTGGCATGAACTTTTGCGACAGTTCATTACAGCAGGTTATAGTTATGGTGGAACACGTCGTTGGCTGCCTCCGGCTCGGCGCTACATTGGAATGGGGCTGTATCTGCAAAGTCGACGGGATTCGACTTTCAATGCCGTTATGGCTATCGACACGAGCGGGAGTACAACAAATGATCTTCCGCAGTTTTTCTGTGAACTGTCAAGTCTGTTAAATACGTTCGGGAGATATACTTTGACGGTTATCCAGTGCGATTGCGTAATACAGCATGTGGAGACTTTTTCAGGTGACTTGCCCTTACCCCGCGATTATAAATGGAAAAGTTTTGGTCATGGCGGGACAAGCTTCGTTCCTCCGTTTGATTATGTAAAGGAAAATAAAATGAACCCGGACATTTTTATCTATTTGACCGATGGCTTCGGGGATGCCCCGAAAATGCCACCTCGTTTTCCCGTCCTTTGGGTGTTAACCTCGGATGGTAAAGAACCCGCTACTTGGGGAACAAAAATCAAATTACAAGGAAGCACATACAATGGATGACAATGGAATTATCAATGCTGCAGCAGAATTCGATTCGCTGTTTTTTAGCAAGGCTCCTTTTTCGGAATTCAGTAACCTTTTTGAGAAGTATGCGATATATTGTCCTGAAATATTCAAACACATGCTTTTCCGGGATAAAATGTTGGATGTTGATTTCTTAATCAATTGCGATAAAGCTCATCTGTATGCTATAGATCGTGGCATGGAACACGAAAGCAGTGTCTGGAAAGCACGCATCGCGGCTAGAACAATGCTCGAAAAGAATGTTCCAGGACAAATCAAGGCTTTTATGTGGAGTATGATGAAGAACTGTTCTTTTTTTGACAGTTGGACTGATGCGAGGAGAGATTTGGCTATAGGAGTGTTAGCTGACAATTATGGTGTGATTCGCGAAATGAAATATTTTAAAAAGGGGACACCAGAAGAATTGAATTTTATAAAAGAGGTATCTTCCATGAATTTCAGGCGGTATTACGCCAATGTGTATGCCCCTGGGAACGAACAGATAAGAGAAGCAATTCGTAGGGATTCTGTTTCAATGTTTGAAATCAGCAGGCAAATAAATGGATCAAATATTGGTGTTTTGTTGATGGATTGTTTGGTTCAAGAGAGTGCCGCCAACATATTCTTTTATCTGCTTAAAAAGTACCCAGGTAAAATACTCAAGATGAGATCCATGAGCAATTGGATTGTCGCAATCCTTCGTAATGTTCAGAGAGAGAAGGATGTTATCAGATTTATAGATGGCTTTGAAGATTTCGAACCGGGTATTATAGCAAGAGTTCGAGATCCATGGGGAAACAATTTGTTGCATTATCGTTTGGGGCGTAAAGATTCATCAGTAAATCGATTGATTGAGCTTGGTTGTGACCCGGATTGTGTTAATCAGTTCGGTTTGAGCTACAATCTTGTCAAAGAGACAGACTTCGGTTACATAAATGCATTTACCGAAAAATATGGCTTCCCCTATAACAGGAACAACTAAATGAATGAAGTTGAGAGAATCCGGGCTGCAGGAAAATTCGATTCCATCTTTATGGACGATGAATCATTTTTTGAATTCTATTGTCTTTTTGAAAGGTATGGAAAAGATTGTCCTGCTATTTTTGAACATATTCGATTCATTGACAAAATGCTTTCCCCAGATTTTATCTGTCAATGCGATGATTGTCAGTTGTTCGCAATACAGCATGGCATCATGTCTGATAAAGACAATGGGATATATATGTTGGCAAAAGCCATTTTGGATCGGAGAATTCCTGACAGAATCAGAGCGGTTTTTTATAACACCCTTAGAGAAATGTGGTTCTATAACGATTACGAATTTCAAAGATTGAATAAAGGTCTGCATGGGGACACAAGAACGTTATTTGATATTATCATACGGCACAAGGTTGGAACAGATGAGCAAATACTGTTTGCCAGACAAATCTTGTCTATGAATATCAAAAGATCGTCAAATTTTGCCCTTAAGCCCTGTAACGAGCAACTGATTAAGGCGATTTGCATGGACTCTATTTCTTTATTTGAGATTAACCGCCAGTTGTTAGGAATAGACATTGGCGCTTCTTTGTTGGATTCCTTGATCATAAAAGGTGCAGAGAACATCTTCCTTCATCTTCTTAAAAACACCCCAGAAAAGGTCTTCAAAACCCGCTCGAAAGAGAATTGGCTATTTGCCATTGTCAATTCAAGGCTTCACGAAAAGATTGTTGTAAAATTCATTAATCTCTTTGAAACTATTGATCCCGGTATTGTCGCGCGGGTTCGTGATCCCTGGGGCAATTCCCTGCTGTTGTATGCTCCGATTGTCGATGGTGATTTTTCAAATAAACCTCTACATCGGCGTTTGATTGAATTGGGGTGTGAACAGCCATGCTGGAATATCTCCGGTTTAAGCGGGTATGCTATCCAGAAGTTTGGGATTGAAACGTTCGCGATTCCTTTTAGACGAAAATACTGCCTTCCGTCATGAGTGTTCTCAATCGGACGCTGGTTCGCAAACCGCGGCAAGGAGGATAACGAAACAGGGAAGGGGCCATGCCCAGTCATAGCGGAGCTGTATTCCAACGCTCCACGCCCAAGGCATGGTTTTCATCACTACGAACATCTTCGCGACCTCAGAAACAAGCTTGCCAACAGGAATCATGTTGAACCGTATATGATCCTGACCGACCGGACGCTCCGCGCCCTTGCGTCGAGCAGGCCGAGGTCACTGGCCGAGGCCGATGGCATCCCCGGCATCGGCCCAGTGAAGCTCCATGCCGTCGTGCCGAGGTTCCTTGAAGCCATTGCGAAGTGGGAGAAGAATGGGAATTGAATCCTGCCAAGTTGCCGAATGAAATCTCGCCAAGTTGCCGAATAAAGTTTTTGCTTCCTGTCAGGCTATCCGCGAGGCAAGCCTCACGGTATCACGCCCGACCGTACACGGCTCGGAAACGAGCCGGACGCAAAAACGTTCTCTATGCGGATTCGCCGTAAGCAGCGGGGTATTGAACCCGCAGGGGAATAAAAAACACATTCATGTCTGCTTTTTGCTTGAAAAATACGGGATAAACAAGTATAGTATCAAAAGGAAAGCAGGCCAACTGCTTTTTTATCCTCAATCCGGATAAAAATCCCAATCATCCGCCAGACGTCTACAATGGCTGATGGCAAAACACTCCCAAGGAGTCAACCTATGTCCCACAAAACTCTGAAAGCGATGTTCACGGTTCTCTGCACACTCGTGTGCGGCATTGGCATCGTAAAAGCCGATCAGCCCGTCATCAGCCACATCTACACGGCTGACCCGAACGCGTTTGTGTTCAATGACCGCATCTACATCATTTGCAGTCATGACCAAGCAAATCAGGGCGGTTATGACCTTGTTGACTATGAACTGGTCTCCACTGATGACCTCCAGAACTGGACCGACCACGGGCTGGTCTTCTCCGTCGGCAGAGGCAAAGGTCCGTACGGACAGGATAAGACGGATGCCCCGTGGGCCGGACGCTGCTATGCCCCCGGTACCGCGATCCGCGATGGCAAGGTCTACCTCTACTTCCCGGACGGCGCTTCCTCCATCGGCGTTGCCGTGGCCGACAAGCCGGAAGGCCCCTACACCGAGCCGCTGGGAAAGACCCTCATCGCCGGGAATGTTTCAAACTACCGTTCCGCCTGGCTCTTCGACCCCGCCGGATTCGTCGATGACGACGGTCGCGCTTTCGTATATTACGGTGGCAACGGCGACAGCCAGGCCCGCATCATTGAACTCAACAAGGACATGGTCAGCCTCCATCCGGAAGCGATTCACCTCACTGTGCCGCGGTTTTTTGAAGCCTCTTACATGCACAAATACAAAGGTAAATACTACTTCTCCTACAGCACCAATTTCAACCCGACTGCGGAGATGCCCGGCAGCGGCGCCATCGGCTACTTGATGGGCGACTCCCCGACCGGGCCGTTCGAGTACAAAGGCAACATTCTCGACAATCCGAAGCAGAACCTCGGCAACAATAACCACGCCTCCATCATCGAGTACAAGGGGCACTGGTACATCGCGTATCATGACCGCAAGCTTGCCATCGCGAACAACCTTCGGAATAAAACCAACTCCCGCAGTGTGAACCTCGACGAGCTGTTCTATAACGAAGACGGAACGATCAAGAAGGTCGTCGAGACCGAACACGGTCCGAAGCAGCTCAAGAACGTCGATCCGACTCAGAAATGCCGCTTCGTCACCATGAGCAAGTCAGGCAAAATCCTCACGGAAGAAGAGGCGAAAGTCCAGCAGCTGCCCCCGCTGAAAAGCACGATGGGGCCCAACAAGGAAACCGTTCTCGCCGGCATGCAGAACAACAGCTGGATTCGCGTTTCCGGCGTTGACTTCTCCAAAAAGCCGACCGGCGGCACGCTGAGTTACAGCGCCAAGGACAACAACACCTCCATCGAAATCCGCAAGGGCGCGGCTGACGGCGATCTGCTCGCAACCGTGAAACTTGCCAACACCGACGGTGCCTGGAAAGAACTCAACTTCAAGCTCGACAAGCCGATCGACGGAGTTGTTGATTACCTGTTCTTCGTCTTCAAGGTCGCGGGGGAACCCGTGACCACCGCGCTCTTCAATGACTCCGACGTTGTCACCGTGGCTGCTGCCGGCGGCGCTCCGCAGGGCGGTTTCGGTCAGGGCCAGCGTCCTCAGCGCCAGGGCCAGGGCGGTCAAGGGGGCCAGGGCGGTCAGCGTCCGCGTCGTCAGGGCCAGGGCGGTCAAGGGGGCCAGGGCGGCTTTGGCGGTTTCGGCGGCGGCCAGCGCCCGCAGGGCGGTTTCGGCGGCGGTTTCGGCGGCGGTTTCGGCGGCGGTTTCGGCGGCAACCAGCAGGCCGATGGACCCAAGCCGGTGGAAAGCACTGCCCAGCTCGACTGGTACCAGTTCAAATGATTTGACAATCAGATAAAAGACAAAGAAAAAGTCTATCTACAATCAGCCTCCGGAGCCAGCGAAGGTTCCGGGGGCTGATCTTGCCAAGTTGCCGAATGAAATCTTGCCAAGTTGCCGAATGCCTGGCAGGAATCTGCGAGCTTTGCAACACGTTGCTTCTTTTTTTTGCACTTGATTTATTCTAAACTCCATTTATATTATTATGGTAATACATACATAAATGACTCTTGTTTCGGAGAGATAAAACATGACAAACACCAATCCCTGGAGACTTTTTCGACTCTTGGCACTTCGTTCCGTCACGTTTTTTTGCATGATATTGTTTCTTTGTGCCGGAGCAATTTTGGGCGCGGAAAGGAAAACTCAGAAGGTTGTTCGAGTCCCATGCACCAGTTTTGAAAGACAGATGGTGTTGGATGAACACAACCATCCGGTATCGGGATACGCCTACGAGTATATTCAGACCATTGGGGCCTATGCGGGATGGGACATCGAATATGTTTACTGCGACAGTTTTTCTGGAAGTGTGGAAAAACTTCTTGCGGGCGAAGTCGATCTTATGTATGACATCAGTTTTACGGAGGAGCGCGCGAAAGAGATCCTGTTCCCGGACGAACCGATGGCAAAAGAATACTACTATCTGTACGCATCGGACCAGAATGCCTCTATCACGCCCGGTGATCTCACGTCTCTGAACGGCAAGACTGTTGGTGTCACTATAGGAACGCTGCAGATCGAACTCCTGAAGGAATGGTGCAAAAAGAAAAACGTGGATTTGAAGTTCATCGAATACAAATCCATTCCGGACAAAGAAGCGGATTTGATTGCCGGCAAGCTTGATCTGGATCTGGAAGTAAACATGCTGGCGAAGCCCAGCATCTCTGCGATCGAAAAGATTGGCTCTTCCGCCTATTATCTTGTCGCAAACAAAGCAAGACCCGATTTGGTCGAAGACATCAATTCCGCGCAGGACAAAGTGCTGAACAACGACCTTTTCTATTTCTCCAGAATTCAGGAACGGTATTTTTCCGACACGATATTGAGCTACAATCTGACGGCGGAGGAAAAGGATTGGATCGCGAATCACAAAGTATTGCGCGTCGGTTTTTTCGACAAATATCTGCCTTTTTCTTCTCTGGATAGGAACGGCAATCCGACCGGCGCATGCATCGAAGCGGTCAGGGAAATCATCAAAGAACTGAAGCTGGAAGATAATCTGAAAGTCGAGTTCATCTGCTATCAGGATCAGAGAGCGGGATACAAGGCCGTCGAATCAGGGGAAGTCGATGTCATGCTTCCCGCTTACATCAGCAATTCGGTCAAACAAGATTATCACATCATGGGTGGAAAGATCCTCGCCTCGCTTACCAGCGACCTTGCTTTTCTGGAAGATTTCGGAGATGGCAAGGGTAAACGCATCGGCGTCAACAGACACAACTTGATGCAATACTACAACAGCAGAGATTCTTTCCCCCATGCAGAAGTCGTGTTCTATGACAGTATTCAGGGATGTCTCGACGGACTGCTGGACGGGACGTCGGACGGAACGTTTCTGAACGGGCTTAGGTCCGAAGCACTGTTAAAACCGGAAAAATACCATTCCATCAAGAAGGCTCAGGCCCAGACAGATTATATCTTCTACATGGCGTTTTCGGATGAGAACGTTGGTCTGATGATGCTGATGAACCGCGGACTGACGCTGCTTGATTCCGCTTTTGTCAACAAGAGGGCGTATTCCTATCTGGGACAGTTTTACTCCTACTCGATCCTGGACTTTATCCGCGACCATTTCCTGTTTTTCCAAGGCACGATTGCAGTCCTGCTTATCCTGCTCGTATTCATAGTCGGCAACCGGGTCAGCAACAGGAAACTGACGAGGATGAACCGGGAACTGGAAGTCGCATACCGGGAAATGAAGGAAAACTCCGAAACCATCGAAAAACAGCGACTGGACCTCGAAAGGAAACAGGAAGACCTCGAAGGCGCGTCCGAAATAGCCCGTCTGGCGTCGTTCCACTATGAGATATACTCGCACAAACGCACCGGGTCCAGCCAGATTAACGAACTGTGGCCCGTGGACGAGAACGGAGAAGCAATCCCCGAGGAACAATGGGTCCATCCGGAAGACCTTCCGGTCTTCAAAGAAAACATAAACTCTCTGATCGGAAAGAATGTGGCAAACGAGACTGTGCAGTTCTCGTTCCGGGTCGGTCCGACCAACAATATCCGTTACTATCGCATGAAAGTCAAGCTCGATCTGAGCAAACCTGGGGCGCCCATGGTTACCGGCATCATGCAGGACGTAACCGAACTCGCGGTGAACATGCTGAAGCTGAAAGAGACCCAGGCCTTGTGGAACGCCGCAATCAACGCCATCCCGATCATGTTCACTGTAAAGGACATGGACGACGATTTCCGGTATCTTCTCTGCAACAATGCGTTTGTAAAGGACTTCAACTTTTCGCCCGACGAGATCGTCGGCAAGACGGACCATGAAATCTTCCACGACGATACGATTCTCGGCTATGCCGACCAGATCAATTCCTCGACGACCGGAACGGACGGGCTCATGGAGATCGAGGGCGAGCTTGAAGACGGAAACGGCAATCTGCGTTACATCAAGACTCTCATGCGGGTGTTCAAGGATGCGCGCGGGCACCGTCTGCTCCTGTCAGCGGCCAGCGACGAAACTGCCATACACACGCTTATCGAGAACCAGAGGGTTGTCAACCAGATGCTCGCAGACATCATCGGCGAGGAGGATTTCGATCTCTCAATCCAGCGCACGCTGGAAACTGTCGGCAAGATTCTCGGCGCCAGCCGCGGCTCTCTAATGAAACACGAAGAAGATAGCCCCATGGTGCAATGCGTCTCCGAATACGTCGAACCGACTCATCCATTTGCTAATTTCAGAAACCTCAATCGCAGTTTCAGTCGTACTGGCGGATTCATGGGGGACACGAAAGACAATCGCATGTTCATTTGCAGCGACGTTCGCTCTACTGACTGGACCAAAGTCTCGGAAAGGATGCATCAGGCAGCCATCCGGTTCGACCTCCGGGCGATTTTTCTGTCGAACATCATCGTCAAAGGCAAGATTTGGGGTACCATCGGGTTCAATTTCGAAGGTGTCGATCATACGTTCACGGAAAACGAAATTACGCTCCTGCGTTCCACTGCCCACATGATCGAAGTCATCCTCGCCAGAAAACATGCACAGTCTCTCATCATGGATGCACTGGCACATGCGCAGGCAGCCGACAAGGCGAAGAGTTTCTTCATTGCCAGCGTCAGCCACGAGATCCGCACACCGCTGAACTCCGTCATCGGATTCGCCGAACTCCTCCGCGAAGGAGGCGTTTCCAAAGATCAGGAGAAGGAATGCCTCAACGCAATTTCCTCCTCGGCAAACGCCCTGCTCATGCTCATCAACGATGTCCTCGACCTCTCCAAGCTTGAGGCGAACCAGATGCAGATCATCACCGCGTTCACCGACTTCAACGCCCTCTGTCGCGAGGTCCTGCTCATCTTCATGTTCCGAGCCCAGGAGAACGACAATAAACTTGTCTCAGACGTGCCCGAAGACCTGCCGGAACTTGACGTCGACAACATTCGCATCCGCCAGATCCTTATCAACTTGCTCGGCAACGCCGTCAAGTTCACAAAGAATGGAACCATTACGCTCCATGTCTCCTTCACGCCCGATCCGGATTCCGTGGACACCGGTACGCTCAAATGTGCCGTCAGCGACACCGGTATCGGTATTTCCGAGGACGACCAGAAGAAGCTCATGGAACCGTTCGTCCAGCTCTCCAATTTACGTGGCACGAATGCTGCGAACAACGGCACCGGTCTCGGACTCTCCATCTCCAAACGTCTGGCAACCCGTATGAACGGCGAACTGACCTGCACCAGTACACTCGGCGAAGGAAGTACATTCACGGTCACGCTCAACTCCGTGCGCTATCGCGCGAAGGTTGTCCGACCGGACGAGACGCAGCCAAAACCCCAAATCGAGGTGGAAAAACCCGTTGCGCACGATGTGAAGACGAGCCGCATTCTCATCGTCGATGATGTTCCGATGAACCTTCGCGTCGCCAAGGCACTCTTCAATAAGATCGGGTTCGGCAATGTCTTCACTGCCGAGTCCGGCAAGGAGGCCCTTGCTCTCCTCGACAAACAGCCGGTCGACCTGATCCTGTCCGACATGTGGATGCCGGAGATGAACGGTGCACAGTTCGCCACTGAGGTGAAGAACAATCCCGGATTTGCGCATATCCCGATTGTCGCGCAGACTGCCGATGTCGAATCAAGCGGCAATTTCGACATGTCGCATTTCGACGCCATAATCCTGAAGCCCCTTACCAAGGAAAAGCTCTCTAACATGGTCAAACACATCATCGTGGACGGAGATCTGCGAAAGGACGCTGGCGGGACACCCGTCAACCTTGGGTGATTTTACCTAAGCCTTTGATTGAATTTCTTAATATCAAAAATCATATTAGCTGGAGAATGCACACCAAATTCTGTCACGAGAACTTGACTGTGGTTGTCCAATTCATAAGAAAGTAGTTCATCTGATCTTTCAAAAATCTTATCTTCCAATGTAATGCGCGAGAAAAAGACCTTCAATCCCTTGTTCGTGAGCTGATAATAGATGTCCTGCGCTCGCAGGGAATCCTTCGTGCGTTCGCCGTTTTCGGCTTCTTTGTAGCAGATGAAGACGTCGTAAGGCTCCTCCTGCGAAGATATCCTGAGGATACTCTTCTGTATCTCCGCGATGCGGTGCGCTTCTTTTTCGTAGATGCTGCGGTCGGTCTCAGAGGCGTACTTCAGTGCGTTCCGGTAGTCGGGATCGGCGAGGATGGAGTCGAACTGCACGCGGTGGCAGGTCGGGATGCGCTCGTGATTGGCGGGGTCCTCGACGTATTCGATGCCGTATTTTGATATGAGCTGTCCCCACCAGGCTTCGGGGTCCTCCCCGTCGAGATCGAGAATGGCCGCATAGACGTTGGCGGCCTTGTCGAAGTTGTTGGCCTGGCGGAAATGCTCCGCGCGGTTGTAGAGTTGTTCCCGCTGCTCCGTATCGATCCTCGGAAATGTCGTCAGCATGCCGCAATAAGTACATTCCCGGGAAGTCTCGCCTTCCCTGAGTTCGTTCATGCCGCCGCACATCTTACATTGGATTTTTGCCATCGTATTCTGTTCTCCGAATCGTTAGTTTTTTTCATGTAGTATATACCTCGGATCGGGAAAAAGCAAATTCCTTTTCAAAAAAACCGAGAAAAGAACGTCTCCTGTGTAAGATGAGATATTTGTTTGAACCATAAACAACTCGCCTTGAATACTATTCCGAATTGTGAGATTAAGCGTAGCGCGGAAGAAGCCATGGATGTATTATCGCAATCGTATGCTTTGCCGGCAACCGCCCCGTGCAATACAGGTCGAGGTTGAACAGGACCGATTAAAAAAAGAACAACCAGATAGAAGACACACTACAATGAAGATAGCGACAACTGTTGCTATCCCGCATTCAATCATAACCTCTATCCAGCTCGGACAAGTATCTTTCGCTTCATTCTTTGAGGTTAAATGAGGAGAACCCCTGAAAAGACGGAGGAACTCCAAAAGCAATCAGATTCCCAATAGGACGCGGGTTCGTATACCACGGCAAGGTATTCAGCGAAACAGGGTGGTATTGTCTCCGAATCTTTTTTTGAGAATCCGATCCTCGATTTTTTCCTAAAAATATATAGAAAATGCATTTGACTTACGGCATCGGCGGGGTATATTGTTATAACTTATCGGCAATCGGCGACTGTTCTCCCCTCCGAAACGCATCGGAAGGGGGTCCCGTACCGAACCTCAGCCGAATCCACAAACCAGCTTCAGCCCGAGAAAGACCGCGGCTGTATGCGTTAGCTTGGAGATCGACATCATGAACAAGACTTTGTTAGCTGCAGCGATGGCTGTCATGGGCGTGGCGGCTCTGTTCGCAGGGGACGTGCCCAGGTTCCGCGGGGAAAACTCGCAGGGTATGTACACGAATGAAAAAGGACTGATGAAGACCTGGCCGAAGGAAGGTCTGACTCCGAAATGGACTTATACCGGACTCGGCGAAGGCTGGTCCAGCGTGGCAAAGGTCGGGAACCGCCTGTACATCACCGGTACCGGCACGGGACGTCCGCGGAAGGAAACCGTGTTCTGCCTCGACCTGGACGGCAAGGAAATCTGGAAGACGGTCACCGGTGGCGCATGGGAAAGGTCGTACCCCGGCGCCCGCTGCACCCCGACTTACGTGCCCGGGGAGAAGGAAGGCGAGGGACGTCTTCTGACGACAACCGGTGACGGCGAGGTCTTCTGCCTGAACGCCGCCGACGGGAAGATCCTGTGGCAGAAGAATATCGCGAACGAATACGGCTCGAAATTCGGTATGTGGGCCATGGCGGAATGCCCGGTGGTGAAGGACGGTGTCGTCTTCGTGACCGCGGGCGGCAGCAAGGCGCTCGTGGTGGCGCTGAAGGTCGCCGACGGCTCCGAGGTCTGGACCGCCAAGTCCAACGGCGACACGCTGGCCTACGTTACCCCGGTCATCGTCCGCGACCAGCTGGTCGTGATGACCGGCGCGAAAGTGAACGGCATCAGCCTCAAGGACGGCACCGTTATGTGGGAAGACAATTATGCACAGACCTCCGGCGTAAGCGGCATGGGCGGCGTCAACTGCAATTCCCCCACGGTGGAGGAGGACCGATTCTATGTATCCGCCGGATACGACCAGGGCGGCGTCCTGTATGAACTGAACAAGGACGGGAAGGGAGTCACGGTCATCTGGAAGAACAAGAAACTTGACCCGCACCACGACTGCACCGTGCTGGTCAACGGCCTGCTCTACGGCTCGAACTGGACCGGCAACAACAGCGGCAACTGGATGTGCGTGGACTGGGAAACTGGCGAGACCATCTATGAAGTCCCGTGGGAACGCCTCGGCAAAGGATGCTTGATCTACGCGGACGGCCTGATCTACATGTACGAGGAGAAACGCGGCACGATCGCCATCGCCAAGCCGGGCGAAAAGCTTGACGTCATCAGCAGTTTCCAGATCAAATTCGGTGACAAGGAACACTGGGCGCATCCCGTCATTTGCGACGGCATCCTGTACGTGCGCCATGGGAACGTCCTCGGCGCGTTCGATATCAAGGCGAAATAAGCCTGTCGCATCCGCACGGAACCGGCAAGACTGACTGCGAAGCCGCTGCCGGATTCCCGGCGTTCGCACTTGCCCTCGCGCTGAATTCGAATGCGCAGGAATCCGTTTTTCCTGCAGCCGCATTCCTTTTCACGGTTCCATTTTTCCGGGGGCCTTTCACGCGCGCACGTGTGCGCACTCAAATCGAACGGAATCAAAACGACCCTTTCCCAGCAAGGAACAGACCATGACCAGCGAAGCTCCGATCAAAACAGGAAAACTCGTCATTTGCGCGTGCCGGAAATACCGGAAGATTCCGCAGGACGTGCTTGAGGAGGCCGTGAAAGTCGCGGCGTCCGAAGGTGTCCCCTGCGAAATCGTGCCGGATCTCTGCCTCGAAGCGGTTTCCGGCCGGACATTTTCGGACAATGAAAGGATCCTGGCATGTCAGACGCGGGCAGTCCGGGCGATGTTCGGCGCGGAAACCGACTGCCTGGACGGGCAGAAAGTCAATCCGGAGACGGTCTGCGAAGCCGTCCGCGCGCTCGCCACTCCGCAGAACTGGGTCCCATGGTTCCCCGTGATCGACGCTTCCCGCTGCGTCAACTGCGGCAAATGCGCCGATTTCTGCATGTTCGGCGTTTACGAGAAAGCCGACGGGGCCTTCCGCGTCGTGCATCCCGCGGCGTGCAAGACCGACTGTCCCGCGTGCGCGAGGATCTGCCCCGCGAACGCCATCATTTTCCCGAAATCCAAAGTGGAGCGTCTGAACGGCGCTTTGGACGAACCCGTGAAGCCGTCCCCAGACGACCAGACGTCGTTCCGCGAGCGCCTGGAGTACCGGAAGAAAGTACGGCTTTTCCGCGACAGCTGAACCGAAAACGAGGAACGCATGAAGCTATCCGCCATCACACGAATCATGACCGGATGCTCCTGGCGGGCACAGCGGAATCTGCTGCGGTTCGCATGGAACGGGCATCGTGCGGTCCGTGCGTTTGAACGACGGATGAAGCGCGGCGAACCGTTCTTCCCGGCGTTCCTGATGCTCTCGGTCACAAACCGGTGCAACCTGAAATGCCGCGGCTGCTGGGTCTCGCAGACGAATCCTCCGTGCAGCCTCACCCTGAAGCAGATGCAGGGGATCATCGACACTGCCGCCCGGCACAAGTCGCGGTTCTTCGGGATCCTGGGCGGCGAACCGCTGTTCCATCCCGACCTCATGGCGCTCTTCCGCAACAACCCCGGAGCCTATTTTCAGCTGTACACGAACGGGACGATGCTGGACAAAAAAACGGCGGACGAACTCGCGAAGCTCGGCAATGTGACACCGCTCATCAGCATCGAGGGGCTGGAAACGGAGTCCCGCCGCAGACGCGGCCGCGACGACGTGTTCGCGCGTTCGATGAACGGACTTGAGGCGGCGGTGAAGGCGGGGCTTTTCACCGGCGTGACCGCCAGCATCAACCGGAAGAACTTCGATGAGCTCGTGAGCCGCGAATATCTCGACTTCCTCGTCGGCAAGGGCGTGCACTACATCTGGTATTTCATCTATCGCCCATGCGGGACCGACCCCGAATGCGAAAACGCCCTTGACCGCGACCATGTGCTGAAACTCCGGCAGTTCCTGGTGGAACAACGCCGGACCGCGAAGATCCTGATCCTGGACGCCTACTGGGACGCGGACGGACGGGCTCTCTGCCCCGGCGCAATAGGGCTCTCGCACCACATCGCCCCGAACGGCGCGGTGGAGTTCTGCCCGATCATGCAGGCCGCGGGAGGTTTCCTGAATGCCGACGCGTCCAATCTGGAGGCCATCTTCCAGCAGGAAACGCTGCTGTCCGGGCTTCGGAAGTTCAGCGCGGGGCAGGGGCGGGACTGCATGGTCATGAAGTCACCGCATGAGCTTCGCGACTTCCTCGCCGCGAACGGCGCGCAGGACTCCTCCGGGCGCGACACGTTCTTCCGCGAGCTTGCGGAACGCGAGCCGATTTCCTGCCACGACGTCCCCGGCGCCGAGATTCCCGAACGCTCCGCGGCATACCGTTTCGGAAAACGCAACTATTTCTTCGGATTCGGAGCCTACGGATGAACGAGACCAGACAGACTGTCCCGCAGGACGCCGCACTCCGCGAAAGAATCCGCCTGGCCGCCGCCGACCATGTGACCGCCGCCGGGCTGAATCCTCCTTTGAGCCTGCACCTGCTGGCACGGCATGCGGAACGCCTCGTCACCGAACTGGAACTGACCGGATGCGGATTTGACCATTATGCCATGATCGAACTGAACAATGCGCTCTGGCGTCCGTATTTTCCGCACATCGCCCGGAAACAGCGCCTGCTGCTCCTGCCATTTTGCCTGCGCAAACAGCCCGGCTGTCCTGCCGGCCACGACGACCTCGGCCTGATCTGCCGCGGCTGCGGCCAGTGCGGCATCCCGAGCCTTTCCGCCGAAGCGGATGCGCTCGACATGCCGGTGCTGGTCGCGGAGTCGAGTTCCGCCGTAGCGGACTGGGTGGAGCAGGGCGAGATCCAGGCAGTCGTGGGCGTGTCCTGCCTCGACTCGCTCGAAAAATCGTTCCCCGCCATGCTGCGTTCCGCCGTGCCGGGGATCGCCGTGCCGCTGCTCCGTGACGGCTGCAAGGACACGGTGTTCGACCCGGATAACCTGAAACGGGCTCTGGCCGTGCCGCAGGGGACGGAGCTGCATGCTTTTTCCTATCATGAAGTCCGGGAACGGATCGACGCTCTGTTCACGCCGGATGGCATGGCAGCATACATCCCGGACAACATGCTCCACGGGGAAACCGTCCGCGCCCTGAGCGCACATGGCAAGCATTACCGCCCGAAGATCACGGCGGGCTGCTGGGCGGCCCTGGCCGCGTCCGCGCCCGATCTGCCGGACTATCTGGAACCGATCGCGCTGGCCGTCGAGTGTTTCCATAAAGCATCCCTGATTCACGACGATATCGAGGACGGCGATGCGGAACGCTACGGCGAACCGGCGTGCCACGTGCGGCTGGGACTGCCGGCTGCGCTGAACCTGGGCGACTACCTGATCGGCATCGGCTACCGTCTCTTCTGCCACGAATCCGTCCCCCCGGCGATGCGCGCCGCGCTCATCGCCGAAGCCGCTTCCGCCCACTGCGAGCTGGCTCTCGGCCAGGCGCGCGAATTCGAGGCTCTGCAGAAACACGACCTTAAACCGGAAGGCTGCCTCGAAATCCACCGGCTGAAGACTGCGCCCGCGTTCCGCGTGGCGCTCTTCGCCGCCGCCATCGCCGCCGGGCGCTTCGATGAACTCCGCGCCATCTTCCATGCGTTCTCCGATAAACTCGGTGAAGCCTACCAGCTTTACGACGACCTGGAGGACGAGGGGGAGAACCCTGCGTCGGCGGTCGACGTCCTGATGCGTTCGAACGGCTATGACCGGGAGAAGGCTCGGGCGGAAACGGCCCGCATGTACCAGGCGAAACGCGAAGACATCTACGAACTTCTGGAACAGGTCGGCGACGTGCCGCTGAAGATCTTCCTGTATCGCCTCGCCGGAAAGGTGCTGAAAGATGTTTGACCTCGACTTTTTGAAGACCTGTTGCGCCGGGTTCGCCCGGATGACCGACGAGGCGCAGGACGCGCTCCGCGGGATCGTGCAGCTCATGCAGACCCCGCGCGGGCTTTTCCCGGACCGGAGCGGACATGAGGATTTGTATTACACGCTGTTCGGGCTGTGCCTGGCATACGTGTCCGATGCGAAGATCGACCGGGAGGCGTGCGAAAAGACACTGGAACAAATGGCGCCCGCCGACCTCGTGCACCGGGCTGCTTTGAGATATAGCCGGAACCTCCTGAAACTGATGAATTTTCCCCGCGCGCTCCTGATGCTGCCTTTTCCCGTTGCGAAACTGGATTTCCCCGACCTGCCGGATTCCGCGTTCCCGCAGGGCGACCGTTATTCGCCGTATTCGTGTTTCCTGCGGAACGATGCATCCGCCGACTTGTCTCCGTACCGGTTGCCGGACGGGCTGTATTCGAATCTGAAAGGCTCTTCGGAATATGGCGTGGCGGCGACCGCGGCGGCGTTGTGTCTCCACCCCGACGAAACGACCGCGGCGGCGCTGGCAGGGCTTCAGGCCCCCGACGGGACGTTTCCCGGCGGCGATCTGCTGTCCGCGGCGGTCGCATTGTATGCGCTCAAACGCTCCGGTCATAAACCGTCATACGACGTGCGCGCATTTCTGAGCGGGTGTTTCCGCCCGGACGGCCTCTTCGGCGCGGTCCCGGGCGATCCCGCCGGCGACCTGGAATACACCGTGTACGGCCTGCTGGCCATGGGAGCGACGGCATGACGGACGCGCTGAGACAATTCATCCTGTCGCACCGGCGCGAGGACGGCTTCATCGAGGGGCGCCTGTCGAGTTCGGCGGTCTCGACCGCGGTCGCATGCGTGGCGCTGGACCTGTACGGCGGGCATGACGACGCCGTGTCGGCAGGCAGACAATGGCTGCTCTCGCACCGCAATCACGACGGTCTGTACGGCGACTCCCCGGAATCTCCTGCGAATCTGACCGCGACATTCCTGGCCTACGCCGCGCTGCGCAACTCCCATGCCGACGCCGTGCACGAAGCGGAAAAATACCTGAACCGGACCTTCGGCGGGCTGGACTTCGAATCGGTCCGCGCCGGACTGCTGAAGGAATACGGCAAAGACCTGACGTTTTCCGTGCCGCTGCTGGCGTTGGCGATAGCGTCCGGGTTCTTCTCCGACGCCGCGGACGCCTGGCGGAGGATGCCCAATTTCCCGTTCGAGGCGGCCGTCCTGCCCGAATCGTGGTTCAAGTACCTGAATCTCCCGGTCGTGAGTTACGCCATCCCCGCGCTCATCTGCGTCGGCCTGGCACAGCTCCGCCACCGTCCGAACCGGCTCCGTGCCCTCGCCGTGAAGAAGGCGCTCCGCGTGCTCGTCGAGAAACAGCCGGAAGACGGCGGGTTCCTCGAAGCCGCTCCGCTGACCGGGTTCTGCGTGATCTGCCTTTGCGCCGCCGACCTGAGGGAACACCCCGCGGCAAAGCTCGCGGTGAACTTCCTGACGGAAACACAGCGGGCGGACGGTTCGTGGCCGATCGACCGCGACCTGCGCCTGTGGACGACCTCACTCGCGCTGGACGTACTCGCGCCTTCTCTGGACGCGGAGGAAAAAGCGCTTTGCCGCACCCGGCTGCTGGCCGCGCAAACCAAGACCGAACACCCGTTCACGCGCTCCGCGCCCGGCGGCTGGGCGTGGACCACATATCCAGGCGGCGTGCCCGACGCGGACGATACATCGGCGGCGTTGATCGCGCTTCACGCGCTTGGCAAGGAGGCGTCCGAAGCCGTCTGCCGCGGCATCGAATGGCTCCTGAACCTTCAGAATTCCGACGGCGGCATCCCGACCTTCTGTAAAGGCTGGGGCAAACTGCCGTTCGACCGCAGCTGCCCGGACATCTCCGCCCACGCATACAAGGCGTTCTCGCTGTACGAAAACGAACTGCCGCCCGCACTGAAACGCCGTGTGGTCCGCGCGAAGATGCGGATCGTGCGGTATCTTCAGCGCGTCCAGCGGCCGGACGGTTCTTTCATCCCCCTCTGGTTCGGCGACCAGACGAATCCGGCGAAGGAAGCTCCCGAATACGGCAGCGCGGTCGTACTGAGCCATCTCGACGGCGCAGACCTGCCGTTCCTGGAGAAGACCCGCGAGTATCTCCGTTCGGTCCGCGGACCGGACGGCCTGTGGAATACGATCTGCGTCTCCGCCCGCTGTGCAACGGCGTTGAAACTGGACGGGGCATTCCTGAAACCCTACGCGGCGCATCCCGAAGCGCTACAGCCCGAACCGATCGGGCTGTATTTCGCGCATCTGTGGTACAGCGAAGAACTGTATGCGCCGCTTTTCCTCGCAAAGGCGGTGAACGCATGACGGCACAGATCATGAACACCATTCTGAAGATACTTGCCGTCGCCGCGGCATGCCTCGGTATCTGGCATTACCTGACGTACACCACGCCGCGGCAGATCGACTATGCGGAACCCGTCCGCGACAAATCGGAAAACCGCGTGGTGAAGAAGATGACGACAAAGATCGGCGCGGATTTCACAAGGTTCGACACGGACGTCTCCGTGCGGGATTTCGCGCCCGAATGGCCGTGTTTCCGCGGACCGGAACGCGACAACCGGGCGGAATTCGACGGGCATCTGACGAAAGCATGGGGCGAAGCCGGTCCGAAAACCCTCTGGCGGCAGCCGCTCGGCGAAGGATACTCCGGCGCGATCATCGCGGACGGCCGCGTGTACGTGCTGGACTACGTCGAAGAGGATTCGTCCGACGCGCTTCGCTGTTTCGAGCTCTTCACCGGCACGGAACTCTGGCGGCGCGGCTACAAAAACCCGATCCGGCGCAACCACGGCAAATCCCGCACGATCCCGGCGTATTCCGACGGCGTGGTCGTCACGCTCGGTCCGGCGACGCATGTGATGGCCGTCGATGCCGTGACGGGCGATCTGCTCTGGACCCGCGACCTCGTGGGAGCTTACGGCTGTGAGATCCCGCAGTGGTACGCCGGGCAGTGCCCCCTGGTCGAGGGGGGCAGGGTGATCCTGGGCGTCGGCGGCGAAAAGGTCCTCATGACCGCGCTCGACCTGAAGACGGGCGAAACCGTCTGGGAAACGCCGAACGGCCACGGTCTGAAGATGTCCCACGCCTCCGTCCTGCCGGCGACCTTGTGCGGGACGAAACAGTACATCTATGCCGGGATCGGGGGGATCGCCGCCTGCGACGTGCAGGGGAATCCGCTGTGGACCTGCACGAAATGGAAGCCCGCAGTGTGGGCTCCTACGCCGCTGGCGATCTCGGACGAAAAGCTTTTCCTGACCGCGGGCTACGGCGCCGGGTCCGCTGTGCTCGCCGTGAAGAAGGACGGGGACGGATTTGCGGCCGGGATCGAACAGGAATGGAAACCGACGCAGGGGCCGGCCTCGGAACAGCAGACTCCGATCCTGCTTGGCGACACGATGTTCGCGATCCAGCCGAAGGACGCCGGTGCGCGCCGGGCGGAATTCATCGCGGCGGACGTCGCCGAACTCCCCGCGATCAAGGCGGAAAGCGGCAAGGACGCTCGCTTCGGGCTCGGACCATATATCTACGCGGACGGGGCGTTCTGGATCCTGGACGACGAGGGCGTGCTTTCGGTGTATGAATACAGGGAGGGCCGATTCGAACAGCTCGCCTCCCATAAAATCCTGCCCGGGGTGGACTCCTGGGGGCCGATCGCCTTCGCCGGCGGATTGATGATCTTACGGGACAGCACCTCGATGGTGTGTCTCGACTTGCGGAAAGAGGTGCAACCATGAAAATGACACGACGCGAATTTCTCACCTGGCTGGGCGGGACGTGCTGCCTCGGCCTGCTCGGCTGGCTGGTGGGACGCAGACTTCAGACGCCTCCCGAACCCGTGCCGGAAACGCCGTTCGCGCCGCCGGAATTCGCCGTACGGCCGAAGTATATCCTGAACGGCATCGGCTACCGCGTGGACCGGGCGAAACGGACGATCTGCGCCGACCGGGAATCCGACGGCGGCCGCGTGTGGGAGTCGCACGGCGAGGACAAGTTCATCGTCCCCGGTGCGGCGTTCCCGCTGGACCTGTCGTCGTCGGGCGAGCTCTGGGCGGCGAACATCGGCCGCAAGCGGCTGGAACAGCTCGACCCGGCCACGGGGCGTTTCATCGCCTCATGGGAACCCCGCGAGATGTTCGGCGGCTGCTGCAATCCCGTGCGGTTCGCCGCTCTTCCCGGCGGACGGTTCGTGACCATGGAGAAAGGCGTCCGGCGTGCGTGCATCTATCTGCCGTCGGGCGAACTCGAACGCGTCATAACGGACGAGCTTTCGGCATCCGAATTCAACTACTACCTCGGGCGCGACGGAAACGGCACGGTCCATCTGTACGACACCGGCACGAAACGGCACTGGGAGGTCTCATGAACACGAATACGCATCAAAACGCCATGACCCGCCGCGAATTCATCCGCTGGAGTGCCCGCCTGATGCTCCTGGGAGGACTCTTCGCGCTCGTCTCCCGCCACGGTTCGTCCCGCCGCAAAACGCAGGACGTCTGCACCGACCCGAAGGGATACTGCCGGACGTGCGCCGCCCTGAAATACTGCGGACATCCGACCGCTCGTTCGTTCAAGGCTGCGCAGGCACAATCGCAGGAGGAATCTCGCTCATGACCCGCCGCGACCTGCTCAGACTGGGATTTCTCGCCGTGATCACGGCTCCGTTCGCCGCGCTTTTCCGTAAGCGCGAGGAGACGGGGACGGGGTATTTCTGGCAGATCGACCCGGACAAATGTGTGCAGTGCGGCAAGTGCGAGACAGAGTGCATCCTGCCACAGTCCGCGGTGAAGTGCGTGCACCAGTACGCGTCCTGCGGCTACTGCCTCTTCTGCAGCGGGTACTATCAGGACAAACGCATCGATTTCAACACGGCGGGCGAGAACATGCGCTGTCCGACCGACGCGATCATCCGCACCTACGTGGAGGATCCGTATTTCGAGTACAAGATTGACGAGGAACGCTGCATCGGCTGCGGGAAATGCGTGAAGGGCTGCCTGTCGTTCGGCAACGGCTCGCTGTTCCTGCAGGTCCGTCGCGACCTGTGCAAGAACTGCAACGAATGCCGGATCGCGAAAGCGTGCCCCGCCGACGCGTTCGTGCGCGTGCCCGCCGACCATCCGTACATCTACCGCAAGCCGCCGGAGGTGAAGTCATGACGCTCCCCGTGCTTTTCGCGGCGCAGGCCCGATTCCCGGCTCCCGAGTTCGAATCCTACACGCTGCCGAAGATGTCGCTGGAGGAACTCGCCTCCGACTCCGTGCTGTGGCGCGTGCTGCTCCTCGCGATGTTTCTTGCCGCCGGGACCTGGTTCTTCTACAAATTACGCTCCCGCAAGGCGCTTCTGGCGTATTCCGTCGCCGGGCTTGCCGTGTTCGGATTCCTCTTCGCGTCGTGTCCGTGCCCGGTCGGCATGTTCCAGAACATCGCCGAGGGGCTCGCGAACGGTTCGTACATCCAGCCGGGCGTGCTGATACTCTTCGCGCTTCCGCTTGGGGTCGCTCTGTTTGCCGGACGCGTCTTCTGCGGCGGAGCATGTCCGCTCGGCGCGATCCAGGAGCTTCTGCACTGGAAGAGCGTGTTCATCCCGCGACCGCTGGACCGCATCCTGCGCCTGATCCCGGTGCTTCTGCTGCTCATTTTCTCTGTTTGCGCGATCTACAGGATCGGATTCCCGCTGTGCTATCTGGAACCCTACCTGCCGATCTTCCTGCTGGACTTCGCCACGCCGTTCGCGATCCTGAGCGCGGTGTTCCTTGCCGCCGGACTCTTCATCTCGCGTCCGTTCTGCCGGTATGTCTGCCCCTACGGCGTCCTGCTCCGGTTCTTCTCGTACTTCTCCCTGCTCAAACCGCAGATCACCTCGCACGAATGCGTGAACTGCCGTCTGTGCGAACAGGGTTGTCCGAACGGCGCGATCCTGCCGCCCGAGGGTACGGGGAGCACATCGGAACATCGCAGCGGATTCCGGCGCATCTCCATGCTGACCGCCCTGATCCCGTTCGCACTGTTCGCGGGCGGACTGTTCGGATATTTCTGCGCGCCCGTCCTGAGTTCGTTCCACCGCGACGTGCGGCTGGTCCGCGAACTGGACGCCGGAATCAAGAGCGAGGCCGTGGAAGCGTTCGAAAGCACCACGACCACACGCGAAGAACTCCGCGCCCGTGCAATCAAACTCCAGAACGGCGTTCTGCTCGCCTCGACCGCCGCAGGCGTGCTGTTCGGCGCAGTCGTGATGGCTGAACTGATCGCGGAGGCGCGCCGCCGCAAGGAGGAAGAAGTTTACACCATTGATCCGTCGCTTTGTTTCTGTTGCGGCCGATGCTATGCCGCATGTCCCCTGGAACGCAAGGAGAAGCACCATGAAAAATGACGAAATACGCCGGACCCTGCGGTTTCTGCAATGGACGGCTTTGACATTCATCCTGACGCTCGGCCTGCTGCTGGCGTACGATATGTACCGGAGCCGAGCGCCGATCAAACAGGCGCAGGATGAGCTCGCCGAACTGAAACAGCAGGACCTCGCGGACGCGAAATTGTCCCAGACCGTGCGTGACCTGGACTACCTGTACCGTTCCGCGTATTTCCAGACGAAGGACAAACAGCGTCGGGGCGTGCTCCTGCTCGGGATCGCGTTCTTCGTGCTCTGCGGACTCTTCGGCGCGGAGATGTTCGTCTTCGCCCCGAAACTGAAGGTGCCGCGCGGAACAGGCGCTGTCCCGGAGAAGGAACGCCGCCAGCTGCTGGTCTTTGCGTCCTGCGGGATCGTCGTGCTTGCAGCCGCGCTCGCAGTTCTTCGGATGACGCTCGTCCCGTCGGGGAAAAAACCGGTTCAAGCCGCTTCGGGAGACGCCGGAGCGCAAAAGCAGACCGGTGAGGTGAAACCGGTTCAGACGGAAACGATCGCCCTGGCGGCGGCGCTTGAAGCGGAAACGACGCAGTGGCCGCAGTTCCGCGGGTCCACTCTGCCGAATTCCAACGCACTCCCCGCGAACTGGGATTTCCGGGAGAAATGGAACAGCCCGGTGGAACTGCCCGGGAACAATTCACCGGTGATCTGGAACGATCTCGTGTTCGTCTCCGGCAGCGACGGCAAGACCGGCGCGGTCTACTGCTACGATGCCGATTCCGGCAAACTCAAATGGAAAGCCGGGGCACCCCCGGCGGCACACTTGTCGGATGTCACCGAAGATACCGGATATGCAGCGCCGACGATGTGCGCGGATTCGAAGCGCGTCTATGCGGTCTTCGCCTCGGGGGACGTCCTCTGCCTCGCCCACGACGGCACGAAACTCTGGCACAAGCAGATGCCCGCCCCCGTCATCATGTACGGCTACGCGTCCTCGCCGCTGCTGATGGGCGACAAGCTCGTCGTCCAGTACGACCTGGACGTGAAACAGACCGTTTTCGCGCTGAACGTCTTCACCGGCGAGACCGTATGGCAGGCCGAACGAGACAGTGCCCCGTCCTGGTCGTCCCCAAAGGGGGTCGTGGTGGACGGCAAGGGCATGGTCTTCACGGCAGGCAACCGGCTCGCCGAGCTGTTCGACCTGGAGACCGGAAAACAGCTCTGGTCGCAGGAGTGCATGGGTGGCGAAGTCGCCGCTTCGGCCTCCGCCCGCGACGGCAAGGTCTTTTTCTCGAATTCCGGCGCGTTTACCGGCGCATTCAATGCAGGCGACGGGGAAATCCTGTTCCAAAACGACAACTCGCCCGCACCCGATGTGGCGTCCGCCGTGCTGTTCGGCGACCAGTATCTGCTGTTCGGCAGCGGCGGCACGATCATCGCGATCGACGCGGCGGACGGGCATGAGCTCTATGAAGAAGACCTCGACAACGGTTTCTACTCCTCGCCCGTGGCAGTCGGCGGGAAGGTCGTGGCGGTCGACCTGGACGGCGTGCTCTACAAGTTCGAACCCGGCGAAGATACGATCAAAGTTGAAGGCAAATACGAACTCGGCAGGAAGGTCGTCTGCGTCCCGGCGTTCCACAAGGGCGACATCATCCTCCGCACATCCGACAACGAGCTTATCTGCCTGGAGGCGAAACAATGACGGACGACCCGCATCCGTACAACGGCCTCATCGACCCGCTCCTGCCGGAACTGATCGCGCTTCAACGCCGCGACCGCTGCCTGCTGCCGGAGCCGATGGCCGACCTCGCCCGCCGTCTGGACGTGCCGCTGAACCGCGTGTACAGCGTGGCGAGCTTCTATCAGGCGTTCCGCTTCACGCCGTGCGGCAAGCACCAGATCAAGGTCTGCGTCGGCGCCGCATGCTATGTGAAGGGTGCGGAACACGTCTACGAGGCGTTCCGCAAACATCTGAACATTCCCGACGATGGCGACACCTCGCCTGACGGATTCTTCACGGTCAGCAAGGTCGCCTGCCTCGGCTGCTGCATGCTCGCCGTGGCGGTGCAGATCGACCGGCATATCTTCGGGCACGTCACGCCATCCGCGGTCGGGAGCGTGGTGAAGGATTTCCTGCGGATGGTTCGCGAGGAAGAGGCGTCCGGCACAAACGCGGCAGCGGGATCCGTGCAGGAAAAATGCCAGCCGGAAATCCGCATCTGCCGGTGTTCGTCCTGCCGCGCCGCCGGGAGCGGACGCGTCTTCGACCTCTTCGAAGAGGAACGCCGCGGCGGCAAGTTCGACTACAAGGTGAAGGAGGTCGGTTGCCACGGCATGTCGTACCGCGCCCCGCTGGTCACGGTCGTGCTGGAGAACAATATTTATCACTACGACAACGTGCAGGAATACGACGTGCGGCAGATCGTGTCGCAGCATTTTTCCACGCGTGCCCTCGCCTGGAAGGGCAGGGCGTTCCTGGACGCCTTCTACAGCCGCCGGTCGCAGGGCTGCATGAAGCTCGCGGAATTGCCGCCGGAACTCGACAAGCTGCGGCTCGTGACCCGGAACAGCGGCATGGACGACCCGGAATCGCTCGACGACTACAAGGCACACGGCGGGTTCGCCGCGTTCGGCCGCGCGCTCGCCATGACTCCCGCGCAGATCGTGGAGGAACTGAAAAACTCCATGCTGCGCGGACGCGGCGGCGGCGGATTCCCGACCGGAGAAAAATGGCGCATGGCGCTGGAAGCCCCCGGCGCGGACAAAGTCGTGATCTGCAACGCCGACGAGGGCGACCCCGGTGCGTTCATGGACCGCATGCTGATGGAGTCGTACCCGTACCGCGTCCTGGAGGGCATCCTGATCGCCGCCCGCACCATCGGGGCGAAGCTCGCCGTGATCTACATCCGCGAGGAATACGCGCAGGCGGTGTCCGTGCTGGAACGCGTGATCGCGAAGCTCCGCGCATCCGGCATTTTCGAGTGTCTGCCGCCCGGATTCGACCTCGTGCTCTTCCGCGGCGCGGGCGCATTCGTCTGCGGCGAGGAGACGGCACTGCTGGAATCCATCGAAGGCAGGCGCGGCATCCCGCGCAAACGCCCGCCGTTCCCAGTAAACGGCGGCCTCCGCGGCCTTCCGACCCTGATGAACAACGTGGAAACATTCGCCTGCGTCCCGATCATCCTCACGGACGGCGGCGCGGCGTTCAACGCGGTCGGCACGGAGGAATCCCACGGCACGAAGGCATTCGCCCTGGCGGGAAAAGTCCGGCAGGGCGGCCTGATCGAGGTTCCGATCGGCATTACCATCGACGAGATCGTGGAACGCTACGGCGGCGGAGCGGAGAAGAATCACGAAGTGAAGGCTGTCATGATCGGCGGCCCCTCCGGCGGCTGCATCCCGCGACGGCATTTCGACGTCCGCGTGGACTACCGCACACTTCAGAAGAACGGCGCCATGATGGGCTCCGGCGGCCTCATCGTGATCGACGAATCCGACTGCATGGTTGATATTTCGCTGTATTTCCTGCGGTTCCTGCGCAACGAATCCTGCGGTAAATGCGTGATGTGCCGCGAGGGCGTCGCGCACCTCTGCGACCTCGTGGAATCCCTCACGCACAAGGGGCCTAAGCCCCCCGGGCTGCTCGACCGCATCGAAGACCTGGCGCGGCAGATCCAGCGCGGTTCGCTCTGCGCCCTCGGACGAACCGCGCCGAACATGGTGCTAAGCGCGCTTCACGAATTCCGCAGCGAATTCGAGGCACACCTCGACAATGAGTGCCCTGCCGGAAAATGCGTGGAGCTGACCGAATTCCGCATCACCGACGACTGCATCGGCTGCACCAAGTGCATCCAGTCCTGCGCCGCCGGCGCCATCGAATGCGAGCCGCTGGAAAGCGCACGAATCCTCTCCGAACAGTGTGTCCGCTGCGGCGTCTGCCGGAGCGTCTGCCCCGAACACGCCGTCGTGAACCCCTGCCGGGAACGGCCCGAGCAGGAACTGCCGTTCCCGGAGGAAGTCCATGCCGCGCCGGCCGAAGGAGACGTGATCCTGATCGACGGTGCGGAACATCCGTTTATGCCCGGCCGCACCATGCTCGACTACGCGGAATTGCCGACCTTGTGCTACCTGGAGCAGGGCGGGACAGGCGCACATTGCATGGTCTGCGCCGTGTGGGACGCCGTGCTCGGACGCTTCGTGCCCGGTTGCGAACAGCTTATCCAGCGCGGGCACATCTACGAAACGAATTCCGACCGCGTCCGTGCGTTCCGCCGCGAGGCGCTGTCCCTGATGCTGGTCCGCCACGATTTCCGCTGCGGCTCCTGCACCGCGAAGGGAAAATGCAAATTCTTCTCCCTCGTCCGCGAATACGGCGCGAAGAAGCCGAAAAGCGAATCGAACTTCCACGCTCCGATCGTAACAGCAAAACTCGTTTATGATGCGGGCAAGTGCATCCTCTGCCAGCGGTGCGTCGGCGTCTCCCGCGAAAAACTCGCCGTTCACAACCGTGCCGACCGCGCCGTGATCTCCCCCGGTCCCGGCGGCTGGGAATCGCTGAACGCGGATGCCGCCGCGACCGTCTGCGCTGTCTGCCCGACCGGAGCGCTGTCCCTGAAAAACAAAGGCTGATCCGCCATGAAGATACTCCGCATTGCAGTGCTGATTGTCCTTTTCCTGCTCGGGGCAGCGTGCCTCGCGTGGTATTTCCGCATGGACGGCAAGGGCGGAGCGGAGAAGAAAGAAGTCTCCGGTCTGCTCCTGGCGGACACTTCCCCGCTCGGCGAACTTTCGGTCCTGTCCGGCGGAATGCATGCCGCCGGAAATGCCCGCGGCGAAGTGAAGTTCTTTCGTCCGGGCAAGCCGGTGCGGACGGTCTCCGTGTCGCAGGTTTCGATCTCCGCCCCGGTCGCGGAATTCGACGGCATCTGCTACGTCGGCGACGAGGGCGGCACGTTCGCGGCGTTCACGCCGGAACGCGGCGTGCTGTGGACGTTCAAGGCAGGCAACCAGATCACCGGCGGCGCAGTGCGGGATTCCGACGGCCTCGTCTGGTTCGGGTCCCACGACCATTCCCTGTATGCGCTGGACGCCTCGGGAAAGCTCGTCCACGAGGTCGAATGCAACGGCCAGATCAACGGCTCTCCGGTATTCGACGGCAGATTCGTGTATCTGGGCAGCTGCGACGGCAAGCTCCGCAAGATCAATATCCGCACGGGCGAAGTCGTGCGGTCGCTGGATTTCGAATCCTATATCCCGGAAACGCCGGTCCTCTCCGGCGGGGCGCTCTACGTGCTCACCAACAGCGGCGAACTCGCGGCGGTCAATGCCGACAGCTTCGAGGTCCTGTACCGCGTCCCGACCGACAATACGTTCTTCACGTCGCCCTTCGTGACGGAGTCCTACATCTTCCTGACGGATTCCAACGGGAAGGTTCACGTACACAAGCGCGCGGACGGCGCATACCTGGCCGACCTGCCGTCAAAGGATTCCCTGAATCCGGTCTGCACGGGCTCGGACAGCGGCGTCTGCACGATCTCCCGCCGGGGCGCCCTGAGCTTTTTCGAGGAGGGAAGCTGGAAGGAACACGTCATCGCGGCGTTTCCGTCCGATTTCAAGTCGGGTGTGATCGAATCGGGCGACAGCCTCCTCGCCGCCGATGAATACGGCAATGTCTTCTATGCCGAACAACAAGGACGATGAGCCATGAACCTGACCGTTACCAAGTTGGCAAAAACATTCACGAGGGCGGACGAACGCATCGAATTGTTCCGCGGATTCGACTTGTTTCTGAATGCCGGCGAGGCGCTGGCCGTGCTCGGACCCTCCGGCAGCGGCAAGACCACGCTCCTGCGGATGATCGCCGGACTGGAGCCGCCCGACGACGGGGAGATCCTGTTTGACGGACAAGATCTTTTCGAAATGACTCCCGAGGAACGCCGGGCGTTCCGCCTGCGCCACATCGGGTTCGCCGACCAGTACGCCCGGATGCTGCCGCAGCTGACCGCGCTCGAAAACGTCCAGATCCCGGCGGCGGGCGGCGGCAGGGACTGTTCCGTCCGGGCAAAACGGCTTCTGGAAGAATTCGGCCTCGGGAAGCGGACGGATCATTTCCCGTCCGAGCTGTCCGGCGGGGAACTTCAACGCGTCGCACTGGCGCGGGCATTGATCCTCGAACCGGAATTCCTGCTGCTGGACGAACCGACATCCGCGCTCGATGCCGCCCGGAGCGATTCCATGCTCGAACTCCTGCGGCAGGTTAACCGGACGCACGGGACCGCGATCCTGATGGTCACGCACAACACCCGCGTTCTGGACTTCTTCCCCCGGTCGGTGAGCTTATGACATCACTCGCCCGTCTCTTCCTGCGCGATCTGCGGTACCATGCGAAGGGCCTGGTCTCCCTTGCCCTTGCCGCATGCCTGATCTGCGCGATCCTGACGGGCGCATTCCTGATCGGCGACAGCGTCCGCGGCACGCTGATGGACAATGTGGCGGACAGCGCCGCTATCGCCCGGTACCGGCAGAGGTTCGCCATCCCGGTGAGCAGTCCGGTGCGCAACGCCACGGGCGTGCTCCATGTAAAAGGATTCACGAAGGAGGGCATCCCGGTCGACGTGTACGCGCTGCCGGACAGCGGCATTTCCGGGCGCGACGCAATGGGAAGCCGCGCACTGGCGAAAAAACTGAATTTGCAGGGCGGCGAGATGATCTCCGTCCGCATGCAGGAACTGAATACGATCCCGGCGGAAAGCGCCATGGGAAAGCCGCCGGAACTCCGCCAGACGCCGTTTGTCTGGCGCGGCGAATGGTCCGATCCGCGCGCCGAGGCGGATTTCGACGATCCGCAGCTGCCGCCGAACAACCTTTTCGTGAGCCGGGAGGCGCTCACGCAGGCGCTGGACCTGCCGGAATCCGCCGTAAACGAGGTCTGGTCGCAGGAGCCGATTCGGCTTTCCGACGATGTGCTGTGGGAACTCTCCGGGCTCACGTTCGCCGAATGGGACGGGCGCCCCGTCCTGAAAAGCAGTGCCTATTTCCTGCCGGAAGCCGTCGCCGACGCCGCCCCGGAAGGCGCGTCCCGCGTGCTGACGCTTTTTGCAGAGACGCTGGCGGACGGCACGACGGATCTGTCCTATTTCTTCGCGGGCGCGATCAAAAACGGCCCAATCCAAGTCGAGCGGGACCAGATCCTGGTCTCGTCCGGGCTGAAGAAACGATTCGAAGCTCCCGCCGAACTGGCATTTTTCACCTCGGACTCCTTCCGCAAGATTCTCCGCAGGACGGAGAAATTCGGACACATCGGCACCGTCGACGACTCCGGCATCACGGATGCGCTCTCGCCGGAGATCCCCGGCCTGACCGACTCCGCGGAGTGTTCCGGGTGGGAGGCCGCCGTACCCGTGGACTTCGACCGCATCAAGGACGAGGACGAGGCGTACTGGGACGAATACCGGAGCAAACCGAAAGTGTACCTGAATTTCGAACAGGCGCAGGAGATGTTCGCGCCGGGGAAGTGCACGGCGGTCCTCTATCCGCAGGGATACACTGCGGAACAGGTCCGGCAGGAAACGATGAATGTGCTTCGCACGATGCCGGAGTTCGACCGCGTGGAATCGCCAGGGGACGTTTCGGCGGACAAGGTGAAACGCGGCGTGCCGTTCGCGCCGCTGTTCCTCGGACTGAGCCTTTTCCTTATCGTCTCCGGGCTGCTTGTGCTCGCAATGCTCCTGAAACTCCACATCCAGGATCGCGAATCCGAACTCGCGCTCCTGGCCGACTACATGCCGCTGAAACGCGTCCGGCGGTTTCTGCTCGTGGAATTCGCCGCCGTGCTGACGCCAGGGATGCTCGCCGGACTCGTCATCGGCACCTTCCTGTGCCGGTTCCAGATCTTCCTGCTGGAACACACCTGGAACGGCATCGTGCTGATGGAGCATATCCGGTTCCACGGAAAACCGGCGTCGTACCTGATCTCGTTCGCGGTGTCAGCGGTGTGCGCGTGGTGCGTCGTGATGCTCTCGATTCGCTCCGGCCGCAAAAAAACGAATCTCTGCCTGCAGCATTCCGCGAATGTGCAGTCGGTCCGGCGCATCGGGATCCTGTCGCTGGTGCGGCACTGCCGCCGGTACGCCCCGTGCGCGATCCTGCTGGTGATGGGCTACCTCGGCACGCTCGGCGTCGGCACGTTCGGCATCAAATCGCGCGGCGAGGATGCCTTCGGATACGCCTATGTCGCCACTACGCTTCTGCCCGTCGTCCCCGAATACGATGCGCCGTTCCCCGCGGGCGGTTTGCCGGTCCGCGTCCATGCCGCCGATCGCGCGGACTGCTCCAACCTGCTTCAGGCGGCGGAACCGACCGTGTACGGCGTCGATCTCGCGGGATTGACCGGCGATCCGGCTTTCCTCGCGGACGGCTCCGCGGCAGCCGATGCGGAGTCGCTGCAATGGATCCTGCAGAAGAAACAGCACGATGCCCTGACATATGCAAACGGCACGCTCACGCTCGACCGTATACTGAAAGCCTCGGTCTTCCAGGGCGGCGTCCTGACCGGGCTGGGAACGTTCGAACGCCTCTTCCCGGATACCGAGGGCGCGCAGTTCTTCCTGATCCGAAGCGAATCCGACGTCCCGGCCTGGCGCGAATACCTGGAGCCGTTCGGGCTGGAACTGGCGGGCACGGATGAATTCATGGCGCGCGCCGAACGCTTCCAGAACCGCTATCTCGCGATCTTCCTGCAGCTCGGCGTGCTCGGGTTCCTCCTCGGATTCGGCGCGCTGGTCCTGCTCATGACGCGGAATCTCCGCGCCCGCCGCGACGAGACCGTCCTTCTGGCGGAGACCGGCTGGTCGCGCGGGATGCTCAGGATGCTTCACCTGACGGAAAATCTCTGCCTTTTCTGGTCCAGCGCCGGGATCTCCCTGCTGCTCCTCCTGCTTCTGGCGGCGTTCGCCTCTCTGAACATGAGCGTGCTGCTGGGGGGATTCCTCTTCCTGACCGCCGCCGGATCGCTGATGATCGCGGCGATCATCGAACTTCATTTTACCCCGTTCGCAACATGTTTCCTCGGGGTGTTTCCCACGGGCTGCATCCGGTCGGAAGGCCACTGCTTCCAGCCCCCAAAAAAGGTTCGTTCCTACAAGACAATCGAAAAAAGAGGGCGCGATCCGTGATCCGCCGGGCGGACACCTTTCCCCTCGTCCGCCGGAGAATCAATCACATTTTATCGCAAAGACTTGCGGCTGCGCGGCAGGACGCGGCCGCGGCATGGTCTTCTTTCCTGCCATCCTCAAACTCAAACACAAGCGAGTATTTTATGTTCAAACGAGATTTTCTCGGTGAATTTTCGGGGACCTTCCTCCTGGTCCTCTTCGGCTGCGGGACCGTCGCGGTCGACACGCTGTTCGGAGCCCACGTGAGCCTGGCTCTGATCGCCCTGTTCTGGGGCATCGGCGTCACGCTGTCCATCTACCTGACGCGCCACCTGTGCTGCGCGCACCTGAACCCCGCCGTGACGGTGGCGATGGCGTGCAGCGGCCGCATGACCTGGAAAAAGGTGCCGACCTACCTGGTCGCGCAGTTCCTCGGGGCGTTCGCCGCCGGGTGGATCATCTATCTTCTGTTCTTCACATCCATCCGGGACTTCGAGACGACGCACGCGATCGTGCGCGGGACCGAAGCATCCGTGAAGACCGGGCGCATGTTCGGCGAATATTACCCCGCGGCGACCGTGCCGTTCTGGCTGGCGTGCTTCGCGGAAGGATTCGGCACGTTCCTGCTGGTCCTGCTGATCTTCGCCCTCACGGAAGGCTGCAACGTCGGCCGCCCCTCCAGCGACTCCGCGCCGCTCTGGATCGGCCTGACCGTCTCCTCGGTCATCTGCCTGGTCGCGCCGCTCTCGCAGGCCGGTCTGAACCCCGCCCGCGACTTCGGTCCGCGCGTCGTGGCGATGATCATGGGCTGGGGCAGGGCGGCCCTGCCGGACGCCTGCGGCGGTTTCTTCTGGGTGTACATCCTGGCCCCGATCGTCGGCGGCATCATCGCCGCGCTCCTCTTCACGAAAGTCTACGAACCCCTGATGAACAAAAAGCCCGGCGACTGCTGCTGCGGCAAACAATAAGGATTTTTCTCTCATGAGCAAAACGAAACTGATTCTCGTCGGCGGATTCCTCGCCGCGGGCAAGACCACCATGCTGAACACCATCGCCGGACGCCTTACGAAACGCGGCTTCAACGTCGGCCTCATCACCAACGACCAGGCCGCCGACCTCGTCGACACCGCCATCCTGACCTGCACGGGCGTGGAGGTCAGGGAAGTCTCCGGCAGCTGCTTCTGCTGCAACTTCCCCGGCTTCATGGCAGCCATACAGTCCCTGACCGACGCCGGATGCGACCTCATCGTCGCCGAACCCGTCGGCAGCTGCACCGACCTCTCCGCCACCATCCTCCAGCCCGTGAAGGACAAGTTCGCCGACCTCGATCTGGCACCGCTGACGGTCCTGGTCGACCCGGTCCGCCTGAAAGAAGCGCTGGAACTCGTGCCCAGCCTGACCCATCCGGACGCGCTCTACATCGTGAAACGCCAGCTGGAGGAAGCCGACCGCATCCTCCTGAACAAAGCCGACACGCTCACCCCGGCGCAGATCGAGGAGGAACTCGCCCTGCTGAAGCGGAATTTCTCCGCGCCCGCCTCCGCGGCCTCCGCGCTTCAGGGCACGGCCGTCGACGCATGGCTGGACGAGATCCTCTCCGGCGGGTCCGCCGGGACCCATATCACGGAGGTCGATTATGACCGCTACGCCCACGGCGAAGCCGTCCTCGGCTGGCTGAATGCCGCAATCGAACTCGACGGTGCGGCCGACACCGACTGGATCGTCTTTGCGGAAGCGCTCCTGACGAACCTCCGCGACGCATTCCGGGCGGACAATGCCGAAATCGGTCACGTCAAACTCTCGCTTGACTGCGGCGGCAAGACCGTCCTCGGCAACGTCGGCGCCATCGGCGGCCCCGTGAAGATGCGCGGGGAATCCGGCGTAAAGGGCGCGTCCGCGAAGATGACGCTGAACGCCCGTGCGCAGATGTCCCCGGAGGCGCTTCAGAAAGCCGTCGAGGCCATCCTCCCGAAAACGGCTGCCTCGTTCGGCATTTCCGCCAGGATCGCGAATCTGAAGTGCCTGATGCCCGGCCGTCCCAACCCGACGTACCGTTATCAGACCGTCATCGGATGAAATGACCGTACCGGGATCGAACCGTCATCCGACAGGATGATCTTCCCGAGTGCCGAAGGCTCACGACGTGCAGCCCCGGCACTTTTTTTTCAAAGCGAGATCTTCGAATATGCCGGCAACCGGCGGGTCCCGCAGGACGGTCGAATGATCCCGAGGATATCGTCAAAGCACATTGCCGGCGCAGCTCCAAGCCGGATGAGACCGATGCATCCTCGAACAGGATTCACGGGGCGACAGGCCGACAGGGGGGCGATTCAAATGCGGACGGGGCGCCGTTCCGTGCCGTTTCAACAATCCTGTTCGGATGTTGATTCATGGTTTCAGGCTTCCCTGTCGGGTCTGTCTTGTGAAATACGGTATACATAGTCGTCTTCCACGCGGTACAGGATATCTCCGTGGTCATCCAGCCAGGCATCATATTTCCAGTATTCGGGAAACACGCGGAGGACCTCGGCATAAAACAGGTCGGAATGGTTCGGCTGAAGAATATGGCAAAGTTCATGGACGACGACGCTGTCCAGGACTTCCGGTGGAGCCAGCATCAGGAAACTGTTGAATTTCAGATCCCCGCCACGGTTGCAGGCGCCCCACTTGCTTTTGTAGTTCTGGACCGTGATCCGTCCGTATTTCACCCCGACCAGCGGGGCATAATATGCGACCCGTTCCGGGATCAGCTTCATTGCCCGTTTTCCCAGCATCCTGATATCGTCCCTTGTAAAGACCCCGTCCTCCGTCCGGCAGATCACCAGGTCCGCCTTCTCGTCCGGTTCGGGGGGCACGATCTCCATCCTTTTCGGCGGCGGAGCGCCCGGTCCTGCCGTTACGGAGATCGACACATCGGAATACGGTTCGGCGACGGCGGAAAGGGTAGGTCCGAAGACGCCGGCCTGTGCGCCGCATTTCGTGCAGAAACGCGCATTCGGCCACAACAAGGCTCCGCAGGCCTTGCAAAGGGAATTCCCGGAAACGGACTTCAATTCGGCGCCGCAGACGGCACAGAAACGGTCGTTATCCTGTTCGGTCTTGAAATTGCAATTCGTGCAGTGTTTCATGGTATTTGTTCCTTATGTTTGTTCCGGCAGCTGAAGATCGCGGGTTCCGATCCCGCATCGGATTTCCACGTCCGTTCAGCCTTTGTAGTAGTTGTTGTCCGTTACGGTTATCGTGTTGACATATCCGGTTCGCGGATTCGATGATGGAGCCCCCTGAGACGGTTCCGTTCGAGCCGGGAGGAAGGAATTCGATGACGCCCGCGAGGAAGAAGCGTCCGCCGGGCAGCTTTTTCCGCCGAAGACCTTTTTCGGCCTGGCACCGGTCCCGGACGACTCGTATTTATCCCACAAAAGGATAAGAACGATGATGAGGAACCAGCAAATGAGGACGATCCCCACAAATCGGACGACGCTCCAGAGACAGCTTAATGCCGGGCCGGCGATCGACAAGAGGAAAATGATTCCCAGAACGGCAGCGCAGCCGCCATCCGGCGCACCCGGCGAACCGCAGGAGGAACCGCCGGATGAGGGACTCCAGCCGAACGCATGTTTCTGCCCGTTCCCGCCATATACCCAGCTGTTGCCGCCATATTCTCCGCAATAGGGGCAATTCATCATGTCGCCGTCATAACCATCATAGTTGCGGCCGCAGTGCATACATTGTTTCATGGTCCTTTCCTCCTGTTTGTGTGCAAGGGTGGCTCCGTTTTTTCTCCATCGCCGGCCGGCGTGTCGGAAAACTCCCGGGAAAACGGGGTTCGTCCCGTTTCGGAAAGCGAAGCCCCGTTTTCCCGGCTCTCCGGCATGATTCCTGTTTGGTCATGTTCCTTTTTCATATCGCATGATTTCTTCGATGAGCGCGTTCATGTTATCCTTGCCCGGCACGCGGAATTCCCCGCCGTCTTTCGCCATGGACGCGAGAAAGTCTTCGAAGGCATTCAAATATTCGTCCTGCCGATGGCAATAACAGACGCGAATGCCCATCCTGCACCATTCTTCCATCATGTCTTCCTCGTTGACGATTTCGATGCGGTCGCTGACGATCGTGAGCGGAAGGACTTTGCAGCACTCAAGCCGGTTGAAGTGTTCCGCCGCAAGCCGGAGCTTGTAGAGAGGGGATTCCACATGCGCGGATTCGCTGAACCACATCGGCGGATCGCCGTTGAACATTTCCTCGTCGGCAAGCCAGATGGAGCCGGATCCGTCGAAAAAGGAAACAAGCAGCAGGTTGTGTCCGTCATGGGCAAGGACATACCCGTCGGTGGATTCAAAAACGATCTCTCCTCCATGCGTGCGAATCCATTCCTCGAACGCAACACGGGGGGGCACATTGGAAATCATGCTCTCCTCGTCCTTCCGCAGCGGACATTCCAGTTCGTCCATATCCATATCCGCATCCGTGGGGGCTTTCGGCGGCATCGGACGGATCAGGAAATCGGGGAAACGCAGGAGATGCTCCACGTTCGCGCGATGCATTTCAAAAGAAGTCTCCGGATAGGAGAGGGTGAATTCGATGCTCGAACACCGGCGGACCCCGGCGATGAGCCTGTCGGGAATCCTGACTTCGGCACAGGTCGTACGGTTCATGCGGATGACGCCCTTGTTCCGGCAGACGTAGAGGACCGGGTTCACGACCTCGAAACGGGAAGCGGCATCGGCGATGAAGCCGATATTCCCGTCCCCGACATGCGTGATTTCCAGGATGTCGTTTCCCCATGGCCACGAGATCGCAGCCCGTTCATAGGTTCTGCACGGATCATAGTAAGCGAATCGTCTCTTCATCGTTCGTCTCCTCTGTTGAAACCGATCGTCTTCCCCGAACTCCGCCGGAAGTAACAGGAGCTTCGGAGCAGCGCTTCAAGGTCAAGCGGCCTGTTTTCACGGATGCACTTGCGCAGGGCAAACCCCAGCATGCCTTTCAGTTCGGCCGGAGAGCATCCGTCCGTCTCGACGGCAAACGCATTGCGGATGTCTTCCGGGATGGAGATATCGTATTTCCGCTCGAATTTAAGGATATACGCCAACCGGGATTCCCGGTCGGGAAGTCCGACCTCGATCAGCCGGCCGAATCTTTCCGGGCGGATCAGGGCAGGTTCGAGCTGATCCAGATGGTTTGTCGTGCCCAGGAAGAGCAATTTGCTCTGCTTCTGCGGACCGTCCAGCAGCGAAAGCATCTCGTTGATGGCATCGCGCCTGCCGTACAGCGAGTTTCCGAGGGTGTTCAATTCCTCCATGACGACGATCGCCGGGGAGACGGACTCCGCCTTGCGGAACATGGCCCGCAGCTTCTGGGGATTGGTGAAGACGGCGTTCGGCACAAACAGGACCGGCACGTCGGCGCTGTTCCCCAAAGCGACGATCAGGGATGTCTTGCCGGTTCCGGGCGGCCCGAACAGGATGATATTCCGGCATGCGTCGGGGGCATGAAACATATCGCGGTTGGTAATGCAGTTCAACGAGTCGATCAGTTCGTCCCGCACATCGTCATGGCCGACGATGTCCTCGAACGTGATGGATTTCGGATGTTCGATCCGATAGTCGCCGCAGTCGACACGGTCCTGCTGGACATATCGAAGCCCTTCGTATGCCATGCGGACGGTGTTCCCCTCCGTCCGGATGATCCTGGTAAAATCGATGTAATCGCCCCGGATAATGCGCCGGTCCGGGGCATAACGGTATTCCGGCAGCGCCTCGCAGGCCAGCTCGACCTCCCGGATTTCGGGCTTATCGTTGAGGATACCCCACAGATCGCGAAAAGCGTCGTCCATCTTCTCCGCAAGAAGTCCGGGGCCGAGCTCGTCCGGCGAAGACAGCAGAAGCATCGAGATGAACCTTTTCCGGTCATCGCATCGGAACGCGATCCCGTAGTCCCTCTTCAGTGTGTCCGCGATTTCGTCCATGCGGTTTCCCGCAAGGGTTTCCAGTTCATTTTCGGAAAGGTCCTCCAGCATGACGATCTGATCGGCGCGCTGCCAGAGGCCGACGGTGTCGTGAGCGGCCGTCTGCTCATGGCAGTCGCTCTGATCGCCGTCCCGGAACAGCTTGCACAGGAGCTTTGCATCAAGCTTCTTTGCGCCGTTCTCCCGAAGGAAGCCGTACTGATCCTCCGAAATCCGCATCGTGAAGATCAGGACGTTATTGGGGATGAGGATGGATTCCTCATGGTATTTTTCAAACGCGAGGTTCGACGCGAAAGAACGCAGGACGCTTTTGGCCGCACGGCAGCCTTCGAGGATGTCCTCGAATACGATCACTCCACGCCGGTTGTTTTTCGCCTTGTTGTAAAGCAGCCCCGGCCTGGCGTTGCGGTAGCTCTTCGCATCGCCCAGCAGGTCCGGTTCGCAGCCCTGTTCGTGCATGAATCCGCTGAGATCGATCGGTGTGTCGATCCTGTTCTGAAGTCCCGCATCCACGAATGCCTGCTGCATGGCCTGTGCGAAACAGCTCCTTCCACAGCCTGGCTTGCCGAGGATCAGCAGCACAAGCGGTTTGCCGTTGTTTCCCCGGAACCAGAAATCAGTCAGGAAAGAAGCGACGTCGCGGATCGCCTTGTCCTGTCCGATCAGGGAAGCGCGCATGCTCTCCCGGATCTTTTTCGACATGGACACGGCGTTCGAAAGGCGCTCTCCGGGCGTCCCGGTCCTGAAGTCGCAGATATGCCGGAGGAAGTTTTCCCGGAGCAGTTCCCCGAGCTGCATGGCATCGTTGGGGAACCCGTTTTTCAGCAGGATGTCGCTGATTTCCTCCGTGGGTTCCGTCAGGATCGCGAGCAGAGTCTCCGCCACTCCGATTCGGTTTTCGATGGTGTAATTCGCAAACATCCCGAGGATCGACCGGGACGTGTCGTCCAGGAAGATGAGAGACAGTTCGTCGGAAAACGCCGGGGATTTTTCTGCTCCGTCCCCAAAGCCGAAGTCGAATTCGAGCTCTTCCCGAACAGATTCAAAGAGTTTCGCACCGGGAGCAGGTCTCCCGGCATGTGCGCCGGAAGCTTTCGAAACGGCATCGGGCTCGATGTCATATTTCTTCGGGAGCAGGACGATTCCGCGTCCGAGGAGCGTCTGCAGAATATCCGGCTGCAGGCAGGCGCATGCGACAAAGACATGAACGCAGAGGATCTCCTCCTCGGCCTGTTCCCTGGCGATTTTTTCGGCGAAATCGAAGACTTCAAGGATTTCGTGCGAGAATGTGTGCTTGTCCAGCACGGTCTTTCGTGGCGTACTCATTTTTTTCTCCTTTTCGTATCTGTTTTAATCGTCGGGGCGGCGCGGCCCGGTATATATCTGCTCTTGTTGCCGCCGGTTCGGCGGCTGCCCCGGATCATTGGGGTCCCTTCGAAGTGCCGCATAACTATTATACCTCCGATCCCGAGCTGAAACAAGGAAAAATGACGAACAAGGACCGGCGACGGCAAAAAAAACGGAAGGACTGCGAAAAGACAAAACCGACCGCAAAGGAGCGCGTCCTTTCCCTGTCCTTTTCTTTCGAATCCGGGACAAGAACAAAACGGTATTATCCGTATCCTGTTTTGTCCTTCCTTTGTCCCGGCGCGAATCGCGGCATTTCCGTGTTTTTTTCGATGGGGTTCTCTTTCCTTCGCGACGACAGGGACGGAAGGGAACATCATGAACCCGTCGCACTGGGACAAGCCGGCGACAAGGCCGGACATGCACCGGGGAAACCGGTGAAAAAAAACTGATCGCGGTTTGAAAAAAAAGATTGTTCGGTTATATTACCGAATGGAAAGACTACGATTGTTTGGAGGAGAGACTCATGGATTTCGACAAGTATTCCGAAGGCAACCAACTTCTGCACGATATCGTTCATTACGACAGGATCCCGACCAGGATCCAGCGATTCTGGAACAGTCTGGCGCTCTCCGGCGACAGCCCGAAACGATGGAATGTCATCTCCGTCCTCAACACGATGCTGAAACAGGAGATCCCGGAAGGGATCGACATGATCTCCTGGTATGAGATCTTCCGCGACATTTTCCTGGTGCGCGCCCGCGAAGAGGAGAGCCGCACGCGGGCGGCAAAAACGCCTCGGTTCACGACCTTCGACCGGACATTCGAACAGCTCGCATTCCTGCCGGAATACTGGCTGGACTGTTCCGGGGACGACAACGGGAACCGGGAGAAAAAGAGGCCGTTGCCGGATCCGGCCCGCCTGCTTTTTTCCTTTGAACGGTATCTGTACAACCAGGACGGGGGCGCCTGCTGGAGCGCGATCGACTGGGGTATGCCCAAATATTGTTTCCGCGTGGTCTGCGAAAACCGGAAACATCCGCAATTCAACGTCGCGGCGCTTCTGCTGACGGCCCACTGCATCGCGAACGGGAAGATGGGGCTTTATGTGGGAGAAAAGACGGGGGTCAATCTGCCCTATGCGGGGATCTCGGGAGAAGGCGACACGCGCAATCCCCTGCTGAAATATTTCCATTTCGACCGATTCACCAGGTTATCCTTCATTCGGAAGAACGAGCTCGTCCTCGATGCGGACAGCATGAGCAGGACTCCGATGTTCGAGCCGCAGTGGCAGACCCCGGCAATGATGGCGGAGTTTATCCTTCAGGAAAATTCCGCCCGCGCAACCAAAACGACATGTTCGCGTGTCAGCACATCCTCTTTCATCCGGGCGTTGAATGTGCTGAAAGGCGTCAATGCGCTCGGCGGGATCCCGATCGACGGGAACCGGAAAGCCGTTGTCGTGCTGTCCCGTATCGAGAAGGTCGTGGGAGAATGCAAATCTTTGACGAAGGATGAAAAGGACCGTCTTCTCAAGAACGTCAACCGCGAGATCGAGGATCTCAATGCCCCGGACGAGGACGCAAAGACCCCGCTGATGCAATGCCTCGACAATGCCATCGCGCTGCTCGATTCGCCCGGGTTCGCAAGGATCGACCCGCAGAAAATGCTGAACATGATCGGCGTCCGGAATGCGAAATTCATCCCGGCCGATTTCCATCTCAGGCAACAGGGCATCGACTCCGCAAAGGACTTCTGGGACAGAGCCGAGGCGGCATACGAACCGATACGTGACGTCTACAGGTCGACTTACTCCAGGATCGTCAAAAGGTTTACCAAGGAGCAGTATGCCAGGCAAAGCGAAGAGCATCTCCCCGACAGGGACAGCGAGTTCCTGAAGCGGGTCCTTCGGAACGGACAACTGGACGAACTGCGGGGGCGCATGGATGGACGGAGACTCCGTTCCGCCCTGAAGACGCTTCTGGTCGAGGAACAGTTCGAGTTGAATTGCGGGCAGATGCTGCGCATCCTCGACCTTGATTTCAACGACGAAAATCTTTCCCTGTATTTCCCGGTCGAGAATCTGGACTGCATTCTGCCGTGCAGATGGCTGACGTCTGACGTCAAGCCCGAAAAGGCCGCTCCCACGCTTCGTGTTTTCTGCCTTGAGCTCCTTTCCGATTTCTCCCGCAGCCGCAAGACCGGGACGATCATACGGGATTTCGTGAACAGGATCGACCGGGAAACAGTGCAGAACGAGTCGGACAGATTGTGGAAGATCTATTTCAGCAGGGAGAACGAGGATGTCTGTTTCGCGCGGTGGATGCTTTCTCTGGAGGATTCGATCGGAATCCTGGCGGGGCCCGACCGGAAATACAATGCCAGGGCGCTCCCCAGGGACAAAGCCCGTGCACGTCTGCTTGAGGACAATCGGAAAGAGTTCCGGGATCTGGCGTCGAAAAAGCAATATGACAGGAAGAAAGCCCTGGAGAAGATCCGGGCGTTTGACGGGTATTCCCTCGAAGATGTCCTGCCGTCTGTTCTCAGGAATCTCGTCATCCTCGATCTCCTCGCACACCTGATGGTCGAAACGGCCCTTGTCCCGCCGTTTGACGAGATATGGAGCGACGAAAGAACGCTGAAGGCTTTTTTCACTCACCTGCTGTATGCCGCCCCGAAAGAGGTGGACGCTCCCCTGCCGTTCCATATCGGCATCTATTCCGACACGCTGCGCCGGAAAAGCCGGAGCACGGATGACCAGAGGGACAACATCAACCGGCTGCTGAAGCACCATTTCGACAATGCGGGCGAACGCTATCTCTTCCAGCTCATGCTCCTGAATTATCTGAAGCGGACGGACCATCCTCAGGACCGGCTGAAAGCCATCATCGACAATGCCGCAATGTCCAGATTCGTTTCCGCAGACCGCCTGATCCGCCTGAAGAATTATCTGTGAGGCGAACCATGTTTGTCGATGACATCAGGGCCATTCTGAATCCGGATTCCGGGCTGGATTGCAAGAAAGAACTGCTTCGGCAATATGCCGCCGCATTCCGGAATTGTTCCGGGGCGCTTTCCGAATGGCCCGCCAAACAGGATCGCGGTGCGGAGGACCGGGCGGAGGCATGGAAGCTCTTCCACGGATTCTGCCGGATCGCGCTTGAACTGGCTGTCAGCAGGGGGAAAGGCGTGTACGAGCTGGAAAGCGCGAAGCCGCTCGCAAACAGCTTCCTTTCCGTCCTGTTTCCGGGAAAGGACTATGCGGACGAGATCGAATCCAGACTGGATTACATCGCGAAACGGGCGTTCGATGCCGCCTGGAACAGAAACGAGGATCCGTTCAGCCCGATGGACGGCCTGGATCCATTCCGGCAGATGCTGTGCAGGCATTTGGAAGAGACGGCGGAGGCAAAGCGTGCCGTTGGGAAAAAAACGAACAGGAGTACCGCGGGCATCTCGATCGAAACCCAATTGCTGAAGATCGAATATGAACAGTCCCGGCATCAGCCGGGTTCATCGGGATACGGTCATTTCGAGAGCCTCCACGAATCCGCCCTCTGCGTCCTGAAGGAGCTCGGCAGGAATGCCGCCCCTGACGCGCACCCCCGATTCAAACTCAGCTCCGCATGGGAGATCCGTGCCGCGCTGAAAGATCATGTCCCGTTGACCGAGGCGGATTCTCCCGTCAGACGCAGGAATCCGACCTGGGAAACCGTCTGTTCCCTGAAAACCGCCCTGTGCCAATCCCCGGAACAGCCGGAAAGAGAACGGAAAAAACAGCCGCCTGGAAAACTCCCGCCAAGGAACCGGAATTAGATTCGGGACCGTTGCGACATGCCGTCTTCGGCTTTCCGGGCACGATCGCGCCCGTGCTGTCTTTTTTTTGAGAAAAAAAGAGGATAACGGCTTTCTTTTTGCATGATTCTGCTTGAAAAATCGGAAATCGTGCAGTATCTTTTGAATTATTGTGAAACCCGGCTTGAAAGGAAGGAGCATCTGCGCCGACTGATTCTTGCCGGTCATGAATCCGTTTGTTGTTTTATCCTGTATGATCCAATGAAAATCCTGCTCGTCAGCGACACACATGGCAAATTGAACGAAGTGAACCGGCTTGCGGCAAAAACCGAAGCCGACGCGTGCTTCCATTTGGGCGACATCGGCCTTTTTACGAAAGAAAGCCTCAAGAAGCTTTCGGCGGACGCCCTTTTGAAACGTCTGAAACACATCCCGGAGATACCGCCGGAAGTCCTATCCTCCCTCGACGGGCAAACGGATCCGAAGACGCTGCGGAAACTCGCCGAACAGTACCGGGCAAACGGAGATTTCGAGGATTTTTATTCCGGCAAAAAGAAACTGAGCATCCCGGTCTACGCCATCCCCGGAAACCGCGAGGACCCGGAAGTCTGTTCCGCACTTCAGAAGCACGGGAAGCACATCGAAAACCTGGTGTTTCTGGACGAAGGCACTCAAATCGGGATGGAAGGTTTTCTGGTATGCGGCCTGGGCGGAGAGATCGGAGAAACCGGGCGCCATGCCGCGGACGGTCCGTACAGGACGACAATCCGTCAGATCGACAAACTCAGGGACAACGTCCTGAAACGCGGCGCATCCGCAAAAAAACGGATCCTGCTGACCCATGTCCCGCCCTACACAAACGAACGCCTCGGAAGACTTGTCCGGGAATTGAAACCCGTTTTATCGGTTTGCGGACATCTCCATCATTTCGACGAACGCACGCTTGACAAAACGCGTTGCAGCATCCTGACTCTTCCGAGCATCGAGCGCGGCTATGCCGTTTTAGAGCTGAAACAACAAACGTGGAGTTATCAGATCCGGATGGAACGAAGAGAACTTGTCCGTGCCGTGACGAATGCTTTCGAAAACAATATGGACCTCTACCGGTCAATCGAAGACATGTTGAAGAGGATCCTGCCGGATTTTTTTTCGTCCGCCTCGATTCAGGTGAGGATCAAATCAAGGGGCAGCCTGGCGGGAAAGGTCCTGAGAAAGTATTCCGGCAGCGGGGACGCAAAGGAGATCCTGTCTTCCCTCGCGGATCTCATCGGCGCCAGAATGATCCTCCTGCGGAAAGATCAACTCGACCAGGCCGACGCCATCCTCCGCGATCCCGAGGCATTCGAGCTTGACGAGAGGATGACGGAAGATACCATGGCGCGCCTGGCGGAACGCGAATTCGGTTATCTTTCCAGACACTATACGATCCTCGTCACGCCCCGATGGCTTGACAGGATCGGGGAAAAGACGGACGACAAAGGCAGAAAGAAAGCCATTGCCGAAGTTAAAAAAAGGATGCGTCAGAACAAAACGGATGCGGTACCGGTCGAGATCCAGGTCCGCACATGGCTTCAACATGTCTGGGCGGAACTGGAACACGACAGCGCATACAAGTCGAATCGCGACATCCCGAGGGACCTGCAACGGGGCTGGAGCGCCCTGGCCGCCATCCTGGAAAAGACGGATGACGACATCGTCCGCCATCTGAACCGTCTGGAACAGCACAACAGAAGCAATGCGTATTTTATCGCGGGCGAGGTGAAGCGGAGAATCGACGATCTGGAGATCATCGCGGAAGAACAACTGAGAGAAACGCGTCAGGGCACCCCGTGTTGGAAGAATGACATGGAGAACGTCCGCAACGAGCTGCTCCGCCTTTACCTGCTGAACGGATCCAAAGAAAAGGACCTCGCAAACAGGGACGTCCTGAACAAACTGAATGCCGTCCTCGGTCCCCCGTCATCCATCGCCGGCACGAAGGACCAGGGCATTCTGAAGGCGGAATTGAAAAAGGATCCGATGAATCCGAAACTGATGATCCGGCTTCTTCTGGAAGAAAACAAATCCTCCGGAACAGAATCCGGGCTGCCGTTCCCGGAGAAATCCGAGATGATCCTTCCGACATTCCTCCGTTCCGCCATCGCACATTGCGACGGGCTGATACGCTCTTCTTCGGATCTGCCATGGGCGTTCGCCGGGAAAGCATTCTTCATGCTTCTGCTGAAATGCTTTGATCCGGACGAAGGAAACAGGACGGATGATGCCGATGCCATTTACGATTGCGTCCTGCGGCTGATCGACCTGTGCAACGAACGGTCCGTGGCAAACCTCCCCGGAGAAAGCATCGTCGCAACGCCGGAGGCGAAAGACGCGCTCGGCGACCTGGAAAAGATTGTCGCCCTGTCCCCGGTCAAAGACCTGAAAACGACAAACGGCGGAAATTCCGCGCCGATTCTGACGTGCATAACGGATTTGCTGGCGCTTGGCCGGTATGCGCACTTGACGGAACACAAGAAAGCCATGGACAAAACAGCGGCCGCGCCAGTCATCCTTGCCGGCGGATGCGACACGCTTATGAGAGGCAAAAACGGGGAACGGGATTCGGAAGAGCTCAAAGACCTCAGGAAGCTGTTCCGCAAGGCGCTGGAAGACGGCAGCCGCCCCATAGCGTTCTATACGGGAAAGGGGACCGGCATCTGTTCGATCGATCTCATGGAAGGGAAGGGGAATAAGGTCTTCCGGTTCGGGATAAAAAACATCGCGGGAACGACGGAAAACTCCGATTACACGGAATACTCCGTCTATGAAGCGATTCTGGAGTGGAAGGCCATGATGGCAGACGGATATCGTTTCGACGATGTCGCCCTGATCGGATTCGGGCTCGGAAGGATCTCGGATCTGGAATGCAGGATCGCACTCGCGCTGGGCGCACGCGTCACCGTCATCCGGCACAGGAACTTCAAAAAGAACCGGCTCGTTTTCGAGGGAGTTCCGTACTGGAGCGACCACCCCAGCCTCGTTCGCCTCCCCCTGATCCGGGAAGCATCTCCCCGGAACAGGAGTTTCTCGGACAGGAAAAAGCTTCGGGAAATCAAAACATGGCGGGACGCGGGGTTCCCCGAACCCGTAATGCTTCGCGTCTTTATGCTGTTCAAGCCATATCACGAGGAGAATTACAAGCGCAGCACGCCGGAATATAAACTGACCCGGCTGGTCCATCGGATCAAGCAGCTGAAAACCAGTGCGGATTATCTCGACCTGGACGAGATCGACAGGGGAAAGAGCCTTTCCCAGCAGCATCGCCTGCTTTCCTTCGAAACCTTGTTGGAGGATTCCGGGGAGCCCCTGCCGACGGTCAAGCTGCCGCAGGGGAAACCGGAAAAAAGCAGTTCTCCCCGTGAACTGAAAAAATGGCTGAACGGCATCGAACTCAATGTCGCTTCGCACTACTACAAATACGGAGAACGCGAACACGCCCGCTGGTATATCGAACGCTGGCTGCAGGGGACGCGATACGGAGACAACAAGATCGATCGCAACGTCCCCGCATCCCGGAAGCGCAATCCCTGCATGACCGCATGGCACGACCTTGATGATGACACGATCGAGAAAGACACCGGCTTCCTGAAACCGTATGCCATCGCGCGGGAAGTGATGAAAACGAAATACATCCGGGATGAAATCGCCAGGTTTTTCCCCCGCAGGGAACAGGAGGACACCCGGAAGAAATGAAATACGGCGAAAGGAATTGGAACAGGGTCTCCATCGAACGGAATCCGTTCCGCGTTTTCCGATGCGGCGTTCCGACGGCCGGTCGTACAAAGGTTTCCGAGGAGACGCGCCGACGCAACCGGCATGACGGCACGACGCAGGAAAGACTCGCCCCAACTTGCTGAATCGCATCCACTCACAATCTCATAACAAGGAAAACCAAACATGTTTCAAGCCATTCGGAATATAAAAATCATAGGAGACATCCTCATTCTCCTTTGGGTGTCGGGGGCGTTTTTTATCGGGAAACAGGCGGAAATCGAACGAATCAAGACGGTCGCTCTGGCGATCTTCCTCGTGGTCGGCATTATTATCTGGTTCCTTATGAACCGGATTACGAGACGGGTGGTGAAGAAAAAGATCCGGGAGATCGACTCGTATGACTATAAAATGTTCTTCGACATCAACTCCGACCAAAATGTTTTTCTCGACAGGATCGCCGGGCTGTTCTCCGAAAAAGAAAGGATCAGGACCGACTTCGATTGCAGAATCATGGACTCTACGACCGATGCAGTGTGGGCGAAACCGGAAACGAAAAAAGAGTTGATGGATGAAATCGATTCCCTGCTTCAAAAAGATTCTTCCGGCATCCAGTGCAAACGGATCGCGAACGAAGAGAAGAAAGGGAAATGCATCATCGAATGCATCTTCGTCCCGCTCGACAAGGATGACAATACGCTTCTGATCAACAGGCTGGATTTTCATCATCCTTTCCTGCATCAGGAGAACATGATGCGCTTGCAGAAGCCATTGTTCAAAAAAATAGAGTATTCCATGATCTCTTTTTCTCCGTTGCCGAATGCGTTTTTACAGAAATACGATCCTCTGGACATTTACGGCAAAGAAGTCCGTCCGTCGAAAGAACACATTCCCGAGATTGATTTTCAGGGAGTCGTTTTGCGCAGAATGAAGATGGAGCGCCAGGAAGACAGCCCGATTTATTATCTGATGGTCGTCTACACGGCGAAATACGATGTTTCGTTTAAGAGGGACAACGGCATCGCAAGCGACGGGCTGGACCTGACTGACCTCAAGGACAATACCGACTGGAGAGTCATCAAGGATATTTTCACCTATTCCCAGTTTGAAAGCATTCCGAAACCGGGCCGGGCGACTGCACTGTACCGTAAAATTGGAAGAATGTTCTTCAATGTCAGAACGATGGACACGCTTTTCTTCGAAAAGGATCACGACGAAATCTGCGGCGCAGTCAACTGGAAGGAGCTGAACGGCTTTTGCAATTCAGCTTCGACCGACATGCAGATCAAGGAAGCGGAGGAAGCGATCATAAGGCACTTCTATGCAGAGAAATGCCCCGCCGGGAAATAGCTGTTTCATCGTTCGTTATCCGTTTCAGGTTTAGTTGCCCGGACGGAAGAAACGCCCTGCGGCAGCACGGATTGCCGTGGGGCTTTTTGTCCTGCATCCGAGGATGCGAAACAGAAAACATCCCTTTTTCTTGTAGCGGTCCTGTTTTCCGACTTGAAAAAAAGTCGTTTGTCTTCTATATTATCAATCGGAAACCGGACAGACGAAGGAAACATAGATTCTACGCCTTCCCGGTCTGTACGCCACATTTCCCGCCCCTGAAAAAAGAGACTGAAAATGACAAACGAAACACATTGCAATTCATTCGGAACACGGTTTTTCCGGGCCGTCATGCTTTTCTGCATGATGATACTCCTGATTGTTTCCGGGTCGCTTCCCGGCGCTGAAAAAAGCAAACGGAAAACCGTCCGGGTTCCCTATACGCATTTCGAAAGACTGATGGTGGTCGACGAGAACAACAAGCCGTTCTCCGGTTACGCGTATGACTACATTCAGATGATCGCGACTTACGCCGGATGGGATATCGAATATGTCCCATGCGACAGTTTTTCCGACTGCGTGGAAAATCTTCTTGCGGGTAAAGTCGATCTCATGTACGACATCAGCTATACGGAGGAGCGTGCAAAAGAGATCCTGTTCCCGGACGAGGCAATGGGAAATGAATACTACTATCTGTACGCGCTGAATCAAAATACATCCATCACGCCCGGCAATCATGCGTCTATAAATGGGAAGACGGTCGGGAGCACGAGCGGGACGATCATAACCGGTCTCCTGAAACAGTGGTGCGAAAAGAAGAATGTCGATCTCAAGATCATCGAATACGATTCCATCCCTGCAAAAGAAGCCGACCTGTATGCCGGGAAGATCGATCTCGATCTGGAAGTCAGCATGATGGCGAAACGCGATCTCTCGGCAATCGAAAAAATCGGGACATCCGCCTATTATCTGGTCGCGAACAAGGAGAGATCGGATCTGATCGAAGACATCAATTCCGCGCTGGACAAAGTGATCGGCAACGACATTTACTATCTCACCCGGCTGGAGGAACGCTACTTCTCCGATACGGTCCTGAGCCACACTCTGACGGACGATGAAAAAAGCTGGATCGCGGATCACGAAGTGCTGCGCATCGGTTATTTCGACAAGTATCTTCCGTTTTCCACGAAGGACGAAAACGGCGAGCCGTCCGGCGCCGGCATCGAAGCACTGAAGGAAATCATCAAGGATTTGAACCTGGAAGAAATGCTGGATGTGGAATACGTCTGTTTCACCGATCAGGAGGAAGGATACAGGGCTGTCGAATCGGGAGACATCGACCTGATGTTTCCCGCCTACATCAGCAGTTCGGTCAGACAGGATTACCGCATCATGGGCGGGAAGATCCTTGCGACGCTGATGAGCGATCTGGCGTTTCTGAACGATGTCGGGGACGGCAAGGGTAAACGGATCGGCGTCAACAAAAGCAACATGATGCAGTATTACTATTCCAAGGATTCGTTTCCCGACTCCGAGATCGTGTTCTATGACGATATCCGGGGGTGTCTCGACGGGCTGCTGAACGGGACGTCGGACGGGACCTTCCTGAACGGCCTCAGATCCGAGGCCCTTCTGAAGCCCGGCAAATACCATTCTCTCCAGAAAGTGCGCGCAAAAAACGGTTTTACGTTCCGCATGGCATTTGCGGACGGCAACATCGGTCTCATGCTGCTGATGAACCGCGGGCTGACGATACTCGATCCCGATTTCATCAATAAGACGTCGTATTCCTACGCGGGAAAGATTTACACGTATTCCGTGATGGATTTCCTCCGGGAGCATGTCAAGCTGGCGATCGTCCTTGTCGCGGTTCTGGCCGCGCTGACCACGAGGCTGGTCGGCGTCAGGATCAGCAACCACAAACTGGCGTTGCTGAACCAGAGGCTTGCCGGGGCAAACCAGGAACTGGCGGAGATGAACCTGAAACTGACGGAGCACTCCGAAACGATCGAAAAACAGAGGCAGCAGGAATCCGAACTGCGGAAACAGCTGGAAAAGAAACAGGACGAGCTTGAGGACGCCTTGCAGATGGCGCAAAACGCAAACCGTGCCAAAACGGCATTCCTGAGCAACATGTCCCATGACATCCGCACCCCGATGAACGCGATCATCGGGTTCACCGGACTTGCGGCCAGCCACATCGACGACAAGGAGCGCGTGCAGGAGTATCTGTCGACCATCGCACGGTCCTCGGAACACCTCCTCTCTCTGATAAACGACGTCCTGGACATGAGCCGGATCGAATCCGGCAAAGTGTCCCTGAACGAGAAGGAAGAATCCCTGGCGGACATCCTGCATGTGCTCCGGGACATCGTCCAGGCGGACATCCAGGCCAAGCAGCACAATTTCTTCATCGACACGGTGGACGTCAGGAATGAGGTCGTGCTCTGTGACAAACTGCGACTCAACCAGGTGCTGCTCAACCTGATCTCCAACGCCATCAAATACACGCGTCCGGGCGGGACGATCACCCTGCGGATCATCCAGAAAGCCTCGATGAAAGCGGGCTACGGCACGTTCGAGTTCAGGATCAAGGACAACGGCATCGGCATGAGCGAGGAGTTCATCAAAACGATTTTCGAGCCGTTTACGCGGGAGGAGAACTCCACGGTCTCGCGCATTCAGGGGACCGGACTCGGGATGGCGATCACGAAGAACATCGTGGACATGATGGGCGGAAAGATCACCGTCTCCTCGAAGAAGGACGAAGGCACCGAATTCCTCGTTTCGCTGGATTTCAAATTCGCCGACAGGAAAGCCTCCGACCCCACGATCCCGGAACTGAAGGGATTGCGCAGCCTGGTCGTGGACGACGACGTCAATGCCTGCCAGAGCATCGCGGACATGCTCCGGGAAATCGGGATGCGCAGCGAATGGTGCGTTTCCGGCAAGGAAGCCGTCATCCGCACGGAGGAATCGGTCAGGCACGGGGATCATTTCAAAGTCTACATCGTGGACTGGCTGATGCCCGACATGAACGGGATCGAAACGGTGCGCCGCATCCGCAAGGTCATCGGGGAAGACGCTGCCATCATCATCCTGACCGCATACGACTGGACTGATATTGAAGACGAAGCACGGGCGGCAGGCGTGAGCGGATTCATTTCGAAACCGCTCTTCCCGTCCGATCTGCAGAGGGCGCTCCTGCAATCCTGCGGGAGAGCACTTCCCGACCAGGACGCCAGGGAAGAGCAGACCTTCTCGCTCAAAGGCAAAAAGATTCTGCTGGTCGACGACAACGAACTCAACATCAAGATCGGGGTCCTGCAGCTTCAGCACCAAGGCGCGACGGTCGATACCGCTCTGAATGGACGGCTTGCTGTCGACATGCTCCGGGAAAACGGCATGGATGCGTACGATTTCGTCCTGATGGATATCCAGATGCCGGTGATGGACGGGTATGAGGCCACTTCCATCATCAGGAAACTCCCGGGCGGAGACAAGCTGAAGATCCTCGCGTTCTCTGCCAACGCCTTCGAGGAAGACAAGGAAAAGTCCTTGAAAGCAGGCATGGACGGACATATCGCGAAGCCGCTGAAGATTCAGGAGCTCATGAACGCGCTGAAGCGTTTTGTCGTGTGACACCCCGCCGCCGAGGAGAGCTCCGCCCCGCCGCCGAGGAGAGCTCCGCCCCGCCGCCGGACACGAACGCCGGAGAGCAGGCAGGATCAGGCGCAATCGGACGGCCATGCCACGTTTCCCGGCGGACGGCAAAAGATGTTTCGGGAGCTTGAGCCGCCTCGCTGCTTTTATTATTCCGGTGAGAGCGCGAAAAAACAGTTTGTTTTGGCGGCCTGGGACTTGAAAAATGCGTTCCGGCTGTTATTGTATACAAGATAGGGATCGCAGTCGGCGATCCCTGCACGATCACACCCGAACCCGTCTGTCAAAAGAGAATGGACGGAAACCCCGTTTATGGGGAAAATAATAGAAAGGACAAGCTCCCGCCATGAAAATCGGATGCGTCAAAGAGATCAAGAACAATGAATTTCGAGTCGGACTCACGCCGGACAATGTCCGGGATTATGTCGCCGCCGGACACCACGTCTACATGGAGAAGGGGGCCGGGGTGGGCTCCGGGTTCTCCGACAACGAATATGTGGATGCCGGGGCAAGCCTGATCGACAACGCAGCCGATGTGTGGCATCTGGTCGACATGATGGTGAAGGTGAAGGAACCGCTCGCCGGCGAGTACAAACTGTTTCATGAGGGGCTGATCCTTTACACCTATCTGCACCTCGCCGCCGACAAAGAACAGACCGACGCCCTGCTGAAGGGGAAGGTCAAGGCGGTCGCATACGAAACGATCCAGGAAGCCGACCGCTCCCTGCCGTGCCTCGCCCCGATGTCCCAGATCGCGGGCCGCCTCTCCATTCAGGAAGGCGCGAAGTACCTGGAGAAGAAGTTCGGCGGCGAAGGCATCCTGCTCGCCGGCGTCCCCGGCACGCCGAAGGCCAATGTGGTCATCCTCGGCGGCGGCACGGTCGGCATGAACGCCTGCAAGATCGCAGTCGGCATGGGCGCGAACGTGACGATCCTCGACATCAACCTCAAGCGCCTGGAAGAGCTCGACAATATGTTCGGAGCGCACATCCAGACGCTGGTAAGCTCGGACAGCAACATCGAGCGCGTGCTGAAGGACGCCGACCTGGTGATCGGCTCCGTGCTGATCCCCGGCGGCTCCACGCCCAAGCTCTTCAAGAAGCGCTATCTGCCCGAGATGAAGGACGGCGCTGTCTTCGTGGACGTGGCGATCGACCAGGGCGGCTGCGGCGAATCCTCCCGCGTGACCACGCACGACGATCCCGTGTTCATCGAGGAAGGCGTGGTGCATTATTGCGTGGGCAACATGCCCGGCGCCGTGCCGCGGACCAGCACCATCGCGCTGACGAACGCGACGCTGCGCTACGGCCTCCAGATCGCGAAGAACGGCCTGGAAGAGGCCTGCAGGCAGAGCAAAGCCATCTCCTCCGGCGTCAACTGCTACCTCGGCAAGCTCACGAACAAGAACGTCGCTCTCGCGCACGATTACGAGTTCACCGACCTCTCCGGCCTGATCTGAGACAGAAGATACCTCCGGCAAACGGATGCGGCTGGCTGTGCGGTCCTGACGGAAGGCCGAGCAGCCCCGCGGGGATTATTGTGCCATGAAACCGATTCGAACTGCATTGTTGTGTGCCGCGGTATTGCTCGGCTGCCGTGTCCTTGGGGATGCTCAGGATGGCTTCCGGGGCGTGCAGAGAGGCTTCGGCGGCAGGCAAGCCGGGCAGGGCACCAGACAAGGCAGCATGCAAGGCTACCGGGGCGGGCAGCGTCCTGCCGGAATGCCCATGCCGGGAAACGGAAACCAGCCGGGCGGCTTCGGAGGACAGGGCGGCTTCGGCGGCTTCGGAGGACAGGGCGGCTTCGGAGGACAGGGCGGCTTCGGAGGACAGGGCGGCTTCGGCGGTTTCGGAGGTTTCGGAGGATGGAACCAGCCCGCGGCCGGTGCGGCAACGCGTCAGGAGGCCAAGTTGAAACGGCCTTTCGGGGCAGGGCAGTACGACACATCCGCCTTCATGGCGGGCGAAATCCACGTCAACGTCGTGATCTTCGAATCCAACGGCAAGACGGACCCCGACACCGAGAACTGGAGCAAGGACGAGATCGCCAGGGTGATCTCCCACATCAGGAACGCCTGCACCTGGTGGGAAGAGATGTGGAAGCGAAGGAAATTCGTCGGCGAACTGCATTTCACGATCGACCTGGAGCACGCGAACACGCCGTTCCAGACCTCCTACGAACCGATCACGCACGGCGCATACCGCGACGACAGATTATGGATCGGCGAATTCCTGAACGCGCAGGGGTATTCCGGCGACAAGACCCGGATGCTGTATCAGTATACCGCCGACACGATCGTGAAACACAACGCCGATTTCGCGTTCAATATCTTCGTCGTGAAGGCCGACAACGACCGTGACCATTATTTCTCGGACAACTACCGGTCCTACACCCTGGGGCGGCAGTACGAGGGTGTTTCCGACACCTACATCCTGACGGCGTATTCCAGGTCCTACGACTGGTATTCCTCCCAGTCCTTCGCGCACGAGATGGCGCACATCTTCGGCGCGGCCGACGAGTATCCGGGGCAGGGAAACTACAACGAGCGCTGCGGATATTACGGCGTCCAGAATACCAACGCTCCGGACGGCAACCCGGACCGGAACAGCATCGTCCCAAGCCTGATGAACAGTTCGATCTCGACGGCGTTCGAACGCCACACGACCTCGCCGCAATGCATGGAGATGGTCGGCTGGCGTGATTCCGACGGCGACGGCATCATCGATGTGCTGGACGCGCCGATCGAGGTCACGGATTTCTCCTCGAAACTGAGCCTGTCCGATTCCGCCTACGACTTCCGCGGCACGTTCGCCGTGCAGAAGGTCCCGAACTACAACAACACGAAAGCGATCACGATCAATTCCGTCGACCGCCTAATGTACCGCCACGGCGAATCCGGCGAATGGAAGAGCGTCAACGACTCGGACTGGGGCGAGGAAAGCAGGACCATCTCCAACCGGTTCAAGATTCCCTCGGGCTCCGTGCTGCAATGGAAGGTCGTCGATTCGAGCGGCACCGCCGAATCGAAGACCTACACGATCGGCAGCGTGCGCGATCCGAAGGTCAGGGTCAACCGGAAAACGCGTTCCGCCGGGTTCAGTTTCACCCCCGCGACCGCCGACACCGGGATCGTCCGGTATAAAATCCGTGTGGACGAAAAGGTCTACGACCTCGCCGGGCAGAAAACAGTCTTCCGTCTCTCCGGGCTTCCGGGCGGCCGGCACACATGGAAACTCCAGGGCGTCTACGCCGATTCGTCCGTCACCGACTGGCTTTCCTGCGGCTCGTTCACCGTGCCGTCCGAGGGGACGAATCCATGACGGGAAACATAGCGGAGAAGAAAAGACAAAAGGGATGAGCGGGAATGAGCTTCGAATCGGATGTCTTTCTTCAATACCGTCCTGTCCGGGAAAGGATGATCCGGCACGGTTTCATCCGGTCGGGCAGGGACATGGTCTTCCGCGGGGAGATCATGTTCGGGAAGTTCCAGGCGGAATTCCGCTGGAGCGGGCAGAACGAGCCCCGGATCACCATTCGGGAAGACGGAGAGGAGTATTCCCTGATTCACGTGGAAAGCGCGGACGGCGATTATGTCCGGCGCATCCGGGATGCCTGCATCGTCTGGATGACGGAGCTCCGGGATGCGTGCTTTGCCAGAAAACAATTCTGCGGTGAGCAGGCGGACCGCATTTCGGAGGCTCTGCTTCAGAAGTTCGGCGACATGCCGGATGATCCGTGGCAGAGCAAATATCCGGGGATCGGGGTGTTCCGCCACCCCGGGAACAATAAATGGTACGCGATCATCATGAATACGGACGGCGCGTGTGTCAGACGCCCCGGCACGCCCTGCGACGTGCTGACGTTCCGTGCCGGGACCGATCGAGCTGCCGAGCTTCTTCGGATGCCCGGCTTTGTCCCCGGCTACCACATGAACCATAAAAGCTGGGTCTCGGTCGTTCTGGACGATTCCATCCCCGATCCGGTCATTCTGGCGGAGCTTGCGGCGGCACGGGCGCTCCTCGCAGCCGGGAAGCAGAGGAATGATGCCCCCGGCGTGTGGCTGGTCCCGGCAAACCCGAAATTCTTCGACGTTGTGGACGCATTTGCGAAGAAACGCACGATCCTGTGGAAACAGAGCACGGACATCCGAGTGGACGACACCGTCTATCTCTACGTCGGGGCGCCATATTCCGCGATCCTGTACCGATGCCGGGTCATGGAATCCGACATCCCGTATTCGTACGAGGACGGCAACCTGCGGATGGACCATGTGATGAAGATCCGAAGGACTCACTGCTATCTGCCGACACAGTTCTCGTTCGCCGAACTGAAAAAGCACGGCGTCAATGCCGTCCGGGGACCGCGCCGGATGCCGGGATCCCTGCTGAAGGAACTTGAGGCAGCGGCCTGCCCGGAAGGGGAATCGAAGTCCCGGAAAGGGAAACGGACATGCTGATCCTGCGTCACGGCACCCGAGCCGAACTGGTGGTGCGGAAATCGCGTTTCCTCGCCGAAGCGACTCCGGTCGACTCGGCGGAGGCGGCGCGGGAGCTCTGGCGCGAACGCAAACGCATCTATGCCGGTTGCAATCATGTCGTCCCGGCCTTCATCTGCGGGCCGCAGGGCGGCGTGATGGGGTGTTCCGACGACGGAGAACCGTCCGGCACGGCGGGACGGCCGGCGCTTGAGGTGCTGAAAGGAAGCGGAATCACGAATGTGCTGCTCACGGTGACACGATGGTTCGGCGGGATCAAGCTCGGCACGGGCGGGCTGGTCCGGGCGTACACGGAGAGTGCCCAGCTGGCGCTCGCCGATGCGCCGACCGCCGAACTCGTCCCGCTGACCCGGTTCACGCTCGTGTTGTCCTATCTCCATTATGAGACCGTGCGTCGCCGGTTCCCGGAATTCGCGGCGGAGATCACCGGCGAGGAGTTCGCCGCGGACGTAACACTCTCCGGGATGATCCCGACCTCAAACTACATCGTGTTTTCCGAGGCTGTCCGCGACCTCACCGGCGGCGCGGCGGTTCCCCTCATGCTTTCGTCCGACGACGGAATTCCCGCCCCGTCCAGTTCAAAGCAATGAATCCTCCCCCCCTGCAAAGTCACGGCACATGAACAACGATACAAGCACGAAGATCGAGGTCCTCCGGGCGGAATCCGAATGGCAGCGCGCCGGGGCGTATTCCGTCCGCATCCAGGGCATGAACCGGCAGCATCACATCCCGCTGCGGGAGGAATTCGACGAACACGACGGCGACGGCACAAGGTATATCGTCCTGCTGGACGACGGCTATCCCGTGGCGACCTGCCGGTTCTATGAGATCGGCGCGGGAAGCGTAGCCGTGGGACGCGTGGTCGTCCTGCCCGAATACCGCGGACGGAAACTCGGCCGGAGAGTGATGGAAGAGGCGGAACGCTGGATCGGGGAGCTCGGATATCACGAGGTCGTGATCGACAGCCGAACCGTCGCGATCCCATTTTATGAAAAACTCGGCTATGCAGCCGTGGACGGCACCCGGGTCAGAAGCGGCTCGTTCGACTGCATCAGAATGCGCAAGCGCATAGCGCCGGCGGACACTCCTTCCTAAAACACATCTTTTTTTTGAATCGAGCTTGACTTCCGGTCAAAGACTGCTATATTATTCATACGTTTTTACCTGCGCCCGAGGGGGACAGATAAAAAATGCTGTTTTCCGTCGCTCCGGCATAGCTCAGTCGGTAGAGTAGGTGGCTGTTAACCACCCTGTCGCAGGTTCGAGTCCTGCTGCCGGAGCCATTTTTTTGACACCCTTTGGTTGGCTGCTTAGCTCAGTCGGTAGAGCGATGGAATCATAATCCACAGGTCGCTGGTTCGAACCCGGCAGCAGCCACCATTTTTTTTGTGCTCGGAAAAGGGGGTCAAGGGGAGCTTAGCCGGCACGGACCGCAATCAGCATTCCGCATCCTCGTCCATGGTCTCCAGCAGGAAACTGACGGGACGGAATCCGTCATTGCAGGAGATCATGGCGGACCTCGGATCCTTCATCCAGCCGTCGTAGAAATTCTTCCCGCCGTGCGCCAGCGTCATGACGAACGGAGAGACGATATCCCACGCGCTGTCGCAGAAGCCGTCCGGGCGCGCCCAGCCGTTGCAGACGAAGACCTGGCCGGGCTTCATGTCGCAGGCATGTTCGATCGGGTTTTCATACTGTGCGATCAGATCGTCGTGGCGAACGATCTTTTTCACCGTGATCCGTACTTTCTTCATTTTTGACTCCTGTTCGAATTTCGGTTTTTGCAAAACGGATTGAGCTGTTCCGTTGTGTTTTTTGTGAAGATGTTCTTTCAGATAGTCCATGATATCCATCTGATCCCCGTTGAGCTCGTCGTAATCGTCGTATTCGCTCAGGACATCAAGCGGCGTTTTTCCTTTCTTCGTACGGATGGACGGGTCTGCTCCGTGCCGGACCAGATACTTTACCGTGTCCGTCGCTCCGGCTTCACATGCGCGCAACAGGACAGAAACGCCTTCGTTGTTCCGGTCATTGACAGGGAAACCGAACGTTTCGACAAGATACTTGATCATGCGGCGCTCCGGCTCGACAAGCAACAGCAGATCGTCACCGTGAAGATCCTTTGCGAGGAAGTCGACGCTATACTGTTGAAGCAGCTGCAGGTCGTCGGGGCAGTCGGCATGATACATGGCAACGGTACGGCCGAGAGCATCCGCGGCGGACGGATTCGCGCCCGATTCCAGGAGCAATTTCAGCATTTCACCCGTGGCGGCCATGGCGGGGACGATGCCGTTTTTGTTCGGGAAGTCCGGGTCGACGCCTTGCCGCATCAGATACCGGACGAGCTCCATGGTATCCCGGTCCTCGTTTGGTTTTCTGATCGGGAAATCCGGTTCGCGACCTGGCAAATCCCTCATGGCGGCCCGGAGGAGCGCCGATGTGCCCTTTTTGTCGCAGACCTGGAAATCGGCTCCGGCGGTCCGCAGACGTTCGAGTCCCGCTTTCCACTTCGTTGCCGACATGGCATAGAACAGCGCCGTCCAGCCCTGTTTGTCTTTCCGGTTGACGTCCGCGCCGTGGCTCAGGAGCAATTCGGCGATCGTGCGGGCGGGCTCCTGGGAAAGGTCGCCTCTGACTGCTTGCATCAGGGGGGTGCATCCGTGTTTGTCGGAGAGGTTTGTGTCACTGCCGTGTTCCAGCAGATAGGCGATCACATCGACATAGTTGAACATCCCCGCGCAGAAAAGCGGCGTCCAACCGTAATGGTCCTGCCGGTTGAACGGAAGATTGAGATCCTCGACGAGATAGCGGATCATGTCCATCCTGCCGAAGCGTGCCGCTTCGTTCAGGACCGTGGGGGACGTTTTTGGACGCTTATCCGGGTCGGCGCCATACGCGATAAGAAGTTTCGCCGCTTCGACATGGCCGCCCGCTGCCGCCGCCATGAGCGGAGTGGAGCTGCCCCTGGTGAAATTCACATCCGCGCCCGCTGCAATATCCACTGCCATTTGTTCGACATCGCCATGGCCGGCATGTTCGACCAACTCGAAACTGATCTTGCGCAGAGCCAGTTCCCGTTCCCATTCGGGATCGGGCGGCGGGATACGATATTCCGGGGTATTCTCACCCGGGGCAAGTTCGAGCTTGCGCCATTCCGGCTGACCGCTTTCCCCGTCCTTTTTTTCTCTGTCCGGGTTGCGTTTCCACGGGATGCCGTTCGCGCGGAAGTCCTCCGCGACGCCGCTGGACTCCTCCTCGACGCCGGTGTTTTCGGCCGAGAGGATGCGGTCCAGGCGGAATGTCCGCGGTTCGTCCCGCAGCATGCAGCAGGCGGCGACATACCAGTTTTCGGAGGACCGGAACAGCACCTCCGGCAGGATCCGGCGTTTCGAATCCTCGTCCGAGGAGTTTTCGTATTCGATCTCCACGAGCGTTCCGGCAAGCAGGCCCTCGCGGATCGGGGCAAAGACCGCCTGCGGGATATCGGGAAGCACGGTCGGAATGGCCGAGTCTCTGAAATAGAAAATGTCTTCCGGCATATCGTCTGCGCTCCAGGATCGGGAGGGGTTGCTGAGGGATGAGGATGCGGGCTTTGCTCCCATGGTAGATACGATACGCGTTAAAACCGGAAAATCAAGCTGGAAACGGAAAAACGCAGTTATTTTTTGAGGAAAATGCGGCTTCGGGCCGTTATCCGCCGACAAAAAACGGGCCCGGGGATGAACCCGGACCCGTAAAAGGAATCAAGTCTGACTGAGCGGATCAGTTGATCTTGTCGGCAGCCGGCTTGGCGGCATTCGGATCCTGTGCGCCGTAGCCTTTGTACGCGCCGAAGAGCTTGAAGGTCTCTTCCATCGGGTAGCGGTTGCCGTACATGGAGACCTTGGTCTCGATCTTGCCGACCTTGTTCATGCCCATGGCGGCACGGAAGAGGTTGGCGGGGGAGTTCTCGTCGTAGTCGGTGGTCTCGGAGTAGGAGGCGTTGAGGAAGGCGGTGAGGTAGGCCTCGTTGATGGCGCCCTTGAACGCGCCGGGATCCTTCAGGGAGACGTTGCCGTCGACATCCTCGATGCCGGGGAAGTCGACCATGTCTTCGAACTCGTCGGAATCGACGCGGAGCTTCAGGATGCTCGGACTCTTCACGACGGTGACGTCGGCCTGCTTGTTGAGGAAGAACACGTTGTCGTCGATCGTAACGTTCTTGGTCTTGGGATCGCCGAAGGCATTGTCGACGCCGGCGAAGACGCTGAGGCCGAAGATATTGTGGTGGACGTTGGAGTTGACCTTGGCGTTGCAGCGGTAGCCGTAGCCCATGTCACCGAAGTCGTCGGTGCGGCTCCAGGAGAAGAGGACGGTGTTGTACGCGAAGTCGCAGGTCACATCGCCGTTCTTGGCGCTGGAGCAGAGGACGTTGCAGGAGATCATGCGGCAGGCGACGAAGAGATTGTTCTCGATCGTGACTTTGCCCTTGTAGAGGTTGAGGTTGATGCCGTAGTTGCCGCTGTTGGAGAAGACGCAGTTCCGGATGATGACGTTGCCTTCGAAGCGTCCGGCGGTCTCGCTGTAGATGGAGTAGGACTTCGCGGAGGCGAATTTGTCCTTGGATCCGTGGGCCGGGGGTTCGAGCCACATGCCGGTCTCGACGCCTTCGGGCTTGCCCTTGGTGTCATGGTAGCTGTTCATGAAGCTCTGGTCGATCACGATGCCGTCGAGAACCATGTCGGGGCCGGCGCCGTTCGGAAGCTTGAGGGTGATCACGCCGATGCCCTTGGAATCGTTCTTGTCGTTCGGGGGCTGGATCTTGGTGGTGAACTTGGCGAGGTCGCGGGTGGCGAAGTCGTCGGAGTAGCCGCCCTTGATGGTAAGGGGCTTGTCGATGATGATCTCGCTGGCTCCGAGCGCACCGGAGTAATTGCCGGCGGCCATGTAGATGGTGTCGCCGGGGTTGGCGGCCTTCACCGCGTCGAGCAGGGCCTTGAAGGGTTCTTCCTTCGTGCCGGGACCTTTCTTCTTGCCGTTGGCCTGGGAGATGTAGAGGTCGGCGCCGAAGACGGACGCGCCGATCGCGAGGCACATCAGGGACATCAGGAGTTTTTTCATGTTGTGTGACCTTTCAGTTTGTATTTTTTTCGGGTTGGATTTCGATTCTCAGCGCATGCGCCGGGATGGCCCGGATTCAGGCGGATTCAGGCGGACTCATGCGCGTTTTTGTCTAATATAATCTCATTTTACAGGAAAAGCAAGCCGGAAACAGGAAAGATTACTTTTTTTTCGTGTAGTTCCTGAAGCATCGCGCAGGGCAGGGGCGCACGTTATTTTTCCGGAAACACTTGATTTTAGGGACGCGACATGTATATTTTTACTGAATGCGAATACGAACAAACGGTCCGGGCATCTTCGGACGGAAAGGAATCAGGAATCCGCGATGGAGCAGAATGAGGCGGACAAGGCCTTTGCGGAACAGAAACGCGATTCGGGCGGATGTCCCCGCGGATGCGGCGGAGTGAAAGGCTCGAACAAGATTCTTGTCGCGATCTGGGTGGTGCTTCTACTGGGCGGCGTCAGCTGCTTTACGTATTCGCAGCAGAAGAAGGCGGCCGAGGCGAACCGGCTCCTGAACGAGGCGCAAATGCTGTACGGCCGGGGGGATTTCGCCGGGAGCACGGATCTGCTGCGGCAATCCGCCGAACTCGGCAACGCCTGGGCGCAGCTCTACTACGGCGAACGCCTCAGAAACGGATTCTATGCGGAACAGGATTTTGCCGAAGCCGTGAAGTGGCTTCGCAAAGCCGCCAAAAAAGGTTGCGCCGAGGCTTTTTTCCAGCTCGGGATGTGTTATGAGAACGGCGAAGGCGTGGAGCGCAATCTGAACGAGGCGGAAACCTGGTACCGGAAGGCGCAGAAGGATGCCGGATTCGCCTACGACGCCCGGACCGCGCTCGAACGCCTCGAAACGATGAAACGGACGTCGGGCGCAGGGATCGACTGACATCCCCTCTGCTTTTTTCCGAACCCCGCTTGATTTTGATGCGGCGGGATGTATATTTTTAGACTGACAGCAACTATTTCGCAACCTGAAAAGAGGAATTTGGAATATGGAACAGAACGAAGAGAGCAGGACCCCGGCCGAACCGAAACAGTCTTCGGACAGCTGCTCCTGCGGATGCGGCGGAAAAAACTCGAACTGGATCGCGATCGCGATCTGGGTGGCACTCCTGCTCGGATTCTCCGGCTTCCTGGCATATACCCGCTCGAACGCGCAGAAGAATCTTTCCGAGGCGGACAAGCTCATGAACGAGGCATACGAGCTGTTCGAAAAACAGGACTACACGGCGGGCGCGGATCTCCTGCGGCAGTCCGCCGAACTCGGCAATGCCTGGGCGCAACTGTATTACGGCGGGGCGCTGAAGAAAGGCGTCGGCGTAGAGCAGGACATGGCCGCCGCCGTGGAATGGCTCCGCAAGTCCGCCGACCAGAACTGCCCCGTCGCGTTCTATGAACTCGGCGTCTGCTATGAGAACGGCGAGGGCGTGAAACGGGATCCGGACGAGGCGGAAGCCTGGTACCGGAAGGCGCTTGACGCCGGCATCAAACCGGATGCGCAGACAGCCCTCGAACGCGTCGGAAAACTGAAAGCGGAGGAGTCCAACCCGGATGCCAAAGCCATAGCGTTGTACCAGCAGGCAATCGAGTTTTTCAACCGGCAGGACAAGGACGTCGAGTGCGCGGAGCTGCTGCGGCAGTCCGCCGAGCTCGGCTACGTCTGGGCGCAGCTCTATTACGGACGGTTCCTCGCCAAAGGAATCGGCACCGCTCTGGATCCGAACGGAGCCATGGCATGGTTCCGCAAAGCCGCCGATCAGAACAATTCCGAAGCGTTCTATGAAATCGGCGTCTGCTATGAGAACGGCGAGGGCGTGGAAAAGGATCTGGATGCGGCGGAGACATGGTACCGCAAGGCCGTGGACGCCGGGTTCGAGGGCGGCGCGAAACGCGCGCTCGAACGTGTCACGAAGCTGAAGGCGGAGATGGGCGAGCCCGGCAACTGACCGGAATCAAACCGTATTTATTGAATGAAGGCAAAGAACGGCGGCAGGTCCCGAAGAATTGGGAACTGCCGCCTGTTTGTTTGATATTCCTGCGTGATGTGCCGGAGCGTCAAGCCCGGCACGATGTCAGTGGAGGACTTGTCCTCCGAGGCGGGCAGGGAAGCCCGCCGTTTTTGTTACATCTTGTCGCCCTCAATCGTTGCGGCGGTCCACAATGTCGGAGCGGTTGCGTCCGGCGGCGTATTCGATGAGGTTGAAGAGGAGTCTTCTGCACACCGGATCATTGTAGTTCGTGAGTCCGAGCGTGGAGTAGAAGATGGAGCCGGAACCGGTCTTCGCGCGACCGATGGCGGTGCCCATGCGGCATCCGAGCGAATGCCACGCGCCGGCGATGAGCTCCTCGTCGCCCTCCATGATGATGGCGGAACGCGGATTGGAGACCGCGGCGTCGAACGCATAGTCGAGCACGGCGGGCTTCAGGAAGCCGTCGAACACCGGGTGGTCCTTGCAGAAGTACTGGCCGCCGACCCAGTTGTTGCCGAGACGGAAATCGCCGAGGTACTTGAGGTTGCCGTTCGCGGCGGCGATGGTCGGGGCCCAGTTCGAAACGTCGTTGAGGATGATGACCTGCGTGCCGGCCTTCGCGAGCTCGAGGACGGCGTTCACGTCGACGGAATTGCTGTTCGGCGGGAAGCAGAGGACGCGGATGCCCTGCGCGGTCTTCTTGGTCATGGAGATGGCCATCTGCGCGGGGACGCCGCGGTAGAGTTTGACCGTGGCGGTGCCGTCTGCGGCGATTTCGACTTCCTTGCCGTCGACCTTGAAACTCAGCTGGTCGTCGGCCTTGGTCGGGCCTTCGATCTTGAAGTTGTAGTCGCCGTCGGTGTTCGGCATGTACTGCCCCTCGAGCAGGACGGTGAATCCGGCGGTCATGTTCACGTTCGGGTCGGGCGTGGTGCCGTCGGGGAACGAGAGTTCAAGTCCCTGGCGCTGGTTCGTGGTGCGTTCGGCGCGCTTTTCGCCGTCGACGAGGAAGGTCAGGCGGAACATGCCGGCGGTCCCGTCCGGGGTGGCGATGGAGTTCGCCTGGATCCTCTGCGGGACCGGGTAGCGCTGGGTCACGACGAGCACGTCGGGCTTCAGGGTGCTGCCGGGCTGGAAGGACTGGAAGTTTCCGCCCGCGGCATTGAGGATGCTGACGAGCGAAGCGGGTTGCTGGCCGCCGCCCATGCCGCCGCGACCGCGGCCGCCGCCCATGCCGCCGCCCATACCGGGGAAGCCGCCCTGGCCGCCGAAACCGCCTGCGGCCTGTCCCTGAGGCTGCGGATTCTCATAGACGGCGTAGGTCTTGCCGGCGGGGAGCTGGATCTTCGAGTTGTCGACCGCGGTGACCTCCATTTCGCCCTCGGCCTTGGTGCCCTTCAGGAACGCCTTGATGACGGAAACGCCGGGCTTGTCGACCTGGATCTGGACGCGTTCGGCGAGGAGTTCGCCGTAGACGTCGCCGCCGGTGACCTTCACGGGCTGCTCCGACTCCCTGACGACCTTGCCGTCCTGGATGAGCTGCGTCACGAGCGTGAATTCGCCGTTGAGGTTCTCTTCATTGATGATGTGGATGTCGGCGGAGACGGTGTTCGGGACGGTGAAGGACGGGGTGGGGGTATGAACGGCGAGCTTCAGCGGGGCGTTGTAGGCGCGGAGAATCGCCGGATCGCCCTTCGGGTTGCGGAAAGTGTCCACGACGCCGGAGTTGTTCTCGCGGAGCATGGCTTCCCAGCCGTTGATCGCATAGCCGTCGGTAATGTTGTTGAGACGGATGATCTCGATGCGGCGGCCCTGGTGGCGGATGCCGACCTTGCCGAGCTCGGAGGTGAAGGCTTCGACGGTCGGGTAGTCCTTGCGGAGCCCCTTCTCGTCGAGGTACTTGTTCATGCGCTTGTACCAGTTCTTGTAATCCTCGCCGTCCATGCCGTCCTGGCCGATCTTCTTCAGCTCGTCCATGATGAGCTCGAGGCGCGGCGGGGTGGAGATGGCGCCTTCCTCGCCCCAGAAGATGATCTCTTCCTTGTCCTGGGTGTAGTTCCAGTAGCGGGTGTTGTTCGTGTAGTAGTTGGCGGGGTAGGAGATGTTCGGGCCGGGGGCGTTGTGGTTATCGCGGAATCCGACCAGATGCACTTCGTCGTCGAACGGCATGCAGTTCATCTTGTTCATATCTTCCCGGTCGATGCCCTCCTGGCTCCAGCCGCTGGTGAGGACCACGATGCGTGACGGGTCGTTCTGGTGCGTGAAGGAGACCATGCTGGAATACCAGTTCATGTCATGCTGCTCGCGGCCGAGACCGAGCTCGTTGATGAGGTTGTAGATGACGAGGGACGGGTGGGAACGGAATTTCTTCACCATGCGGCGGACGCGTTCCTTCGCGATCACGCGGCCTTCGGGCGACTGGCTGCCGGAGATGAATCCGCCGGGCTCGGCGTAGTACAGGAGTCCCTGTTTGTCGGCTTCCTGGAGCACGATGTCCTGGCCCATGTGGCGGTGGAAGTTCAGCATGTTCATGCCGAAGTCCTTCGCGGCCTTGATCTGTTTGGCGGCGTATTCGGGCAGGGGGATGGTGCCGGTGACGGGCCACCAGCCCCAGCTGATGGCGGACCGCAGCACGATGCGCTTGCCGTTGAGGCGGAACATGGCGTCCTTGCCGATTCCTTCGGGGCCGAACCAGCGGAACCCGAACGACTGAATCTCTTCTTCGTCGCCGATTTTCACGCTCATGGTGTACAGGTTCGGGTTGTCGAGGTCCCACAGTTCCGCGTTTTCGTACGTGAACTTGCGGGTGATGAGGTTTTCGCCGGGTTTCAGCTTGAAGGTTTCGCCCGCTATGACCGGGACATTGTCCTGGACGAGCCGGACGGTGCAATCCTCCTCCACATCCTTGCCGGTGTCGTTGACCGCGGTGATTCGGACTTCGACCGTCTTCGGGTCGGGAGTGTTCATGATGTACACGTCGTCAATGTAGACGGGATCGGTGATCTCGAGTGAGACATGGCCGGTCACGCCGCCGACGGCGCGTCTGCCGTTCAGCTTGACGCCATTCCATGTGAACGGGATATAGTCGGTCCAGTCGTAGTCGCCGCCGGGGTTGGTGATACGGATATCGAGCGCGGCGGTGTCGCCTTTCTTGAGTTTTCCGGTGATATCGAGCACGAACTCGGTGTCGCAGGCGGAGTCGACGGCGAGCAGCTCATGGTTCAGGAAGATCTCGGCCTGGTAGGTGAGAGCGGAGAAGCGGAGGAACACCTTCCTGCCGGTCAGGTCCTGGTCGACCTTGAACGTGCGGCTCCACCAGGAAACGCCCTGCAGGGGCTGCCAGAAGTTCTTCGGGTCGATCGTGTAGTCCTTTTCCAGCGCGGACATGTCGGTGAAATACTGTTCGACCGTGCCGGGGACCGCGACGTCCTTGCGGTCCGCCTTGCCCAGAGCATCCCATCCGCCGGTCGGCTGGTGGGCGGTCACCTGGTTGAGGGGGGTGCCGGGGACGACGACTTTTTCGGACTGCCACTGTGCGGCGGTGTCGCGCCAGAGCTTCCAGCCGTCGCCGGAGAGACTGACGACTTCTCGCGCGTCGGCGGTCTGCCAGAGCATTCCGGCAGCGGCCGCGAGAGCGAGGATGCAGATTGATTTTTTCATTGTTTTCTTCCTGAATAGGGTGGGGGTTTGACGATTTGTTTTAGGAAATAATTTTTTGATAATATAGCCTGCCGACCGCCTTTTTCAAGCCGTTTCCGAAAAAATCGAATCGTTTTCGGGAAAACGTGCTGCGGATCACGGCCTCTCCGCGGGAGAGGGCAGGGCGGAAGTCCGAAATTGTCCGGCAAAGTCCCTTCTGTCCGCCGCACGACGGGAAACGCCCCTTCCGCCACGCCCCGTCCGGCCCCCGAAAATGGCACAAAAAAAGGGCGATTTTTCCTTTGGAACGAGGTTGAAAAATAGCGTTTGGCGTAGTATATTATATGATTTAGAATTTATCCAAAAACACGATCGCACATCTCACATACTCAACCCCATACCCAAACAGGAGAAAACCTAAATGAACTTAGGCAGTCTGATTCTCGATGGCCTGGAAGCCATGGTCCTCGGAATGCTCTGGGTCTTCTGCTTCCTCTCCATCATGATCATTTGCATGAAGGTGATGTCGAAGGCTCTGGCCCCCTTCTCGAACTTCCTCGAACCGGCCCCGCCGGCTCCGAAAAAGAAAAAAGCGTCCGGTGCAAAAGCCGGAGCACTTTCTCCCGAAGACCGGGTCCGCGCACTGGCGGCCATCGAAGCCGTCAAGCTCTACCGCGCAGGGAAATGAACCGCTGGTTTCAAACAACATAACATATTTCAAAACAAAGGCTACCCTTTATGAAAAAAATCAAATTCATGGACTGCTCCTTCCGCGACGGATTCCAGTCCTGCCTCGGCGCCCGTGTCAAAACCGATGACTTCCTGCCCGCCCTCGACGCGGCGGTGAAGGCCGGCATCAACTACATCGAAATCGGCGGCGGCGCCCGTTTCCAGGCCCTGTATTTCTACTGCCAGGAAGACGCGTTCGAAATGATGGACAAGTGGCGCGAGACCGTCGGTCCGGACGTGAACCTGCAGACGCTCTCCCGCGGCGTGAACGTGGTCGGCCTCTCCTCCCAGTCCACCGACATCATCCAGCTCCACGCCAAGCTCTTCAAGAAGCACGGCATCACCACGATCCGCAACTTCGACGCCCTGAACGACGTCCGCAACCTCGACGTCTCCGGGCGCGCCATCGCCGCGAACGGCCTGAAGCACCAGATCACCATCACCATGATGGGCCTCGCCCCCGGGCTCAACGAAGCCTACGCCCACACCCCGAAGTTCTACGAAGACCGCCTGAAAGAGATCGTCAAGTCCGGCATCCCGTTCGACAGCCTCGCGTTCAAGGACGCCTCCGGCACCTCCACCCCGCAGACCGTATACGACACGATCAAAGCCGCCCGCGCCATCCTCGACAAGGAATACGGCGTCGGCGCCAAGGAAATCCAGTTCCACACGCATGACACCGCCGGCATGGCCGTCGCCTGCAACTGGGCCGCCATCACCGCCGGCGCGGATGTAATCGACCTCGCCATGGCCCCGCTCTCCGGCGGCACCTGCGAGACCGACATCCTCACTATGTACCACCGCCTGCGCGGCACCGACTACACGCTCGACATCGACCCGGACAAGATCCTCAAGGTCGAAAAGGTCTTCAAGCAGTGCCTCAGCAAGTATTTCATGCCGCCCGAGTCCATGCAGGTCTCCCCCGAGATCATCTTCAGCCCGATGCCCGGCGGCGCGCTCACGGCGAACACCCAGATGATGCGCGACAACAACTGCCTCGACAAGTACGACTCCTGCATCGAAGAGATGCGCGAGGTCGTCGCACGCGGCGGTTTCGGCACCTCCGTCACCCCCGTCTCCCAGTTCTATTTTCAGCAGGCGTTCCGCAACGCCGTGATGGGCAAGAACGCCGACGGTTCCTGGAAGCTCGATCCGAACGGCTACGGCAAGATGGTCCTCGGCTACTTCGGCAAGACCCCGGTCGAGCCCGATCCGCAGGTCGTGAAGTGGGCGGAAGACCAGCTCCAGCTGCCTGTCACCACCAAGTCCGTCGTCGAACTCAACGATGCCAATCCGAAGCTCGGCGTGAAGTTCAACACCGAACTCCTCCAGAAGAACAACCTCCCCGTGACCGAAGAGAACATCTTCATCGCCGCCGCCTGCGGCGACAAGGGCATCGCGTTCCTGAAGGGCGACAAGCCGATGGGCATCCGCTACGCCGCCGACGCCGCCCCGAAGGCGAAGAACGACGTCCCGGCCGCCTACACCGTCACGGTCGAAGGCAAGACCTTCAACGTCCAGGTCAAGGAAGGCGGCGTCATCACCGCCGACCTCGCCGGCCAGGTCACCGAAGGCGGAGCCGCCAGGAAGGCTGCCGCTCCGGCCGCCGGTTCCGGCAACACCGTCGACATCAACAGCCCGTTCCCCGGCACCGTCACCAAGATCCTGGTCTCCGAAGGCGACGAATTCGAAGCCGGCGATGTGATCGCCGTCGTCGAAGCCATGAAGATGGAAAACGAGATCAAGCCTGACAAGGCCGGCATCATCCGCGAGATCTGCGTCGATGTGAAGGCCGTCGTCACCTCCGGCCAGGCCCTCTTCAAAGTCGAGGAGAAGTGATCCATGCGTAATTTCATTCTTGCAATCCTCTTCGCGGTCTTCTGCTCCGCCGGGCTTGCGTCGTCCGCACAGGACGACCTCGCCCAGCTCGGCGCGACCGCGAATCAGGCCCAGACGACCGCCGCCGATGCGACGCAGACCGCCGAAGCCGCGCAAACCGCGTTCCCGAAGACGCTGCCCCAGCTCGAGGCTGCCGTCCCGGGACTCCAGCGCATCAGCCAGATGTCCGAACCCGACGAATGCTTCGACTGGTACAAGGACCCCGCCACGGGCCATGTGTACCTCGTCTACGTCTGGGGCAACGACTCCACGATGAGCAAGTATATGCTTGACGCCGATGCCGTCGCCGCGGAAAAGCGTGCCGCGGGCGATGAAGCCGGAGCGAAGATGGTGGAAGACAACGCCAGGAGCGTCGTCAAATCCACTCAGGACGCCAAAGGCTACGGACTCGTCTACTCCGTCTCCTTCGCGAAGGGCAAGGACCTTCACGACGGACGCGAGATCCTGATCGTGAAACCGGTCAACCGCAGCAAGGGCAAAGTGATCCTCGCGCAGTCCATGGCCGTCGAGAACGTGAAGGACGGCCTGCTGGTCGCTTCCTCCCTCGAGACCGGCGACGTCGTGGCGGAGTTCCTGCCCGCAATGCTCTACAACGAGTCCGTCCGCGAAGGCGGCCAGGCGAAGTCCCTCCCGGGCTTCGGCACCGCTATCGGCAATCTCTGGCACAGCACCGGCATCTACGATATCTACCGCCAGACGACCACCGATTTCTCCAAGACCTGGATCCTCGGCCTCGGACGTCTCCTCATGATGTTCGTCGCCCTCGTCCTGCTCTACCTCGCCATCGTCAAGGGGTTCGAACCGCTCCTGCTCCTCCCGATCGGCTTCGGCGCGCTCCTCGCGAACATCCCGCTCGCCGGCATCAGCGGCCCGGACGGACTTCAGGGCATGATCTACATGGTCGGCATCGAGTCCGGCGTGTTCCCGTGCCTCATCTTCATGGGCGTCGGCGCCATGACCGACTTCGGCCCGATGCTCGCGAATCCGCGCACGGCCCTGCTCGGCGCTGCCGCGCAGTTCGGCATCTTCGGCGCTCTGCTCGGCGCGCTCGCGCTGAACGTCGTCCCCGGCATCACGTTCAACATCAAGGACGCCGCGTCCATCGGCATCATCGGCGGCGCGGACGGCCCGACCTCCATCTTCGTGACCTCCCGCCTGTCTCCGTCGCTCCTCGGCGCCATCGCCGTCGCGGCGTACTCCTACATGGCACTGGTCCCGATCATCCAGCCCCCGATCATGAAGCTCTGCACGACCGAGGCCGAACGCAAGATCCGCATGAAACAGCTCCGCAACGTGCCGAAGATCGAGAAGATCTGCTTCCCGGTCGTCATCACACTCCTCTGCGCGTTCCTGCTCCCGGACGCCGCCCCGCTGATCGGCATGCTCATGCTCGGCAACCTGATGCGCGAATGCGGCGTGGTGGACCGTCTGTCCGATACCGCCCAGAACGCCCTCATCAACATCGTGACGATCTTCCTCGGCATCGCGGTCGGCTCCAAGCTCTCCGCCGAACAGTTCCTGAGCCTCCAGACCGTCGGCATCCTCGTCATGGGCTGCTGCGCGTTCTGCATCGCCACGGCCGCGGGCGTCATGTTCGCCAAGATCATGAACCTCTTCTCCAAGGAAAAGATCAACCCGCTCATCGGCGCGGCCGGCGTCTCCGCCGTCCCGATGGCGGCGCGCGTCGCAAACAAACTCGGCCTCGAATACGACAGCCAGAACTTCCTGCTCATGCACGCCATGGGCCCGAACGTCTCCGGCGTGATCGGCTCCGCGGTCGCGGCAGGCGTCCTGCTCGCCGTCTGCGGCGGACTCTGATCCGTCACACTCTCAGGTTAAGGCAAACGATCCGGGACCGGCTTCCAAACCGGCCCCGGATTTTTCGTGTGCTGAAACCAACTGTCAGCTGTGTTTTTTTTGCCGCACGCGCAGGGCAGGGGAGGACAAGTCCTCCTTTGCAACAGTGCGTGCGCTCGCGCACACCGCAGGCGGTATTGATATACAGTGTCCGGCTGTGCTCGGACACGATGGTTCTCCTGACCGCGAGACGTAAAGTCAGGGGGGGATGAAAGTTGAAAGCAGGCGGGGGGATGAAACGAAAAAAGACCGCGTGTTTTTTACATGCGGTCTATCGGAGATGAAGGCTTATTATGTGCTCTGTCGGGCAGAAGAAGGTGGATTACTTCTTTTCGTCCTTTTTCTCGTCCTTCTTTTCGTCTTCGGATTTCTTCTCGACGAATTCGATGTAGTCCAGGTAGACGTCCGCCTTCGAGGCGGTGTACTGGCTGTTCGAGGAGATGCTGAGCGCCCAGCCGGAGGGGATCTTCCTGAAGATCCTGTTCATATCCTCATAGACGTTGACTTCTTCCTCGAACCAGGTGTCCATCTTGTCGTTCTTGTCGCGCAGGGTGAACCAGTCGACGTCGACGACCATGTTGTAGGTGGACTTGCCGGATTTCCCCTTCGGGGTTTCGGTCTGCCAGTTGTAGGAGATGCTGCTCTGCGTGAACCTGCCGTACCCGACGTAGACGGCGATGCCCTGGTCGTCCTTTGCCTTGACGGTGGCGTCCGCGCCGGTCGGGAGCGTGACGGCTTTCCAGCGCCAGCGCATGATCGGATATTTCTTCAGATCCACATCGGAACAATCGACCATGATCACGCCGGACGCCTTGTCGGAGACGATGCGCAGGACGTTGTGCTTCAGTTCCTTGTCCTCGACGAGCTCGAACTTCACGTCGGGCGTGCCGGGCTTGCCGCGGTAGTCCCAGCCTTCCGGGATGCCCTTCTTGTCGAGCTTCACGGACTGGAAATCCCAATGGCGGACGGGTTCCTTGTCCTTCGCGACGAGTCCGAGGGAAACGAACGCGCACGGAGCGAGCAGGACGGCGGTCAGGGCGGCGGATTTCAAGAGGCGGGAACGACGTTTCATTTGAATTTCTCCCATTTCCATTCACGTTCGTATTGGTCGCGCCGTTCGAGGATTTCCCGGACATATTTGCGCGTGGATTCGATGTCGATGTTCGGCAGGACCTTGCCGTCGTGCAGAAGCGGTTTCCAGGATTCGGCACGCTGGATGCCCGCGTTGTACTCGCAGAGCGCGAGCGTCTCCGCCTCGTTGTAGTCCTTCCAGCGGTTCAGCGCGCGGCCGAGGAACCACGACCCGATCTCAATGTTGAGCTCGGGATCCATCAGCGTCCCTTCGGACGGCACCTGGCGGCGGAACGCGGTCTCCCAGTCCTTCACCGCGGACTGCGGCATGATCTGCATCAGACCGATCTCGCCCTTGCTGCCGCGTGCCGAGGCGTCGAACCGGCTTTCCTTCCAGATGACCGCCTTCAGGAGCGGCGGATACACGCCGTTCCTGCGCCCCGCATTCACGATCAGCTTGTCGTAGCGGGACGAACGGTCCGCGTAGTTCATGATGAAGGAACCGGCCTTCCAGACGCCGACCCCCATCAGGATGCCGACCATGGCGAACAGCAGCAGGAGGAGAACACCCTGCGTTCGGTGGACGGAGATCAGCAAGGTGGTGCGCTGCGGATCGGCTTTCCTGGCTTTTTTGCCTGCGCCTTTCCGCTTGATGGTCTGTCTGGTCCGATTGGCGGGCATGCCGTCCTCCGTTGGTGGCGGGGTTCGGCCCGGAGCAGGGGGTCAGTTCTGCTCCGGAGCCTGGGATGCGTTCATGGCTGCGGCGGCCGCTTCCGCGGCGCGGATGCGTTCGGCCTCTGCCAGAAGCTTCTTGAAGGTCTCTTCGTACTTGAGTTCCTGCGGGACCGGGATCACGCGGAGTTCGCGCAGCTGCTTCATGTCGACGGCGGCCGGAGCGTTCATCATCAGGTCCTCGGCCTGCTGGTTGAACGGGAACGCGATGACTTCGCGGATGTTCGGGGCGTCGGCGAGAAGCATGGCCATGCGGTCGACGCCGGGGGCGATGCCTCCGTGCGGCGGCGCACCGAGCTTGAACGCGCGGATCATGCCGCCGAACTTGTCGTCGACGACCTCGCGGGTGTAGCCGCACATCTCGAAGAGCTTGTACATGAGTTCGGGCTGGTGGTTGCGGATCGCGCCGGAGGAGAGCTCGATGCCGTTGCACACGATGTCGTACTGGTACGCCACGATGTCCAGCGGATCCTGCGTCTCCACGGCCTTCATCCCGCCCTGCGGCATGGAGAAGGGGTTGTGGCAGAAGATCAGCGCGCCGGTCTCCTCGTCGGTCTCGAACATCGGGAAATCGACGATCCAGCAGAACTTGAAGACGTTCGGATCGATGAGGCCGAGGCGGCGTCCGAGCTCGCCGATCACCTTGCCGCCCACGGAGTTCACGAGAGCGCGCTTGTCGGCGAGGAAGAACATCACGTCGCCGTCCTGGATGCCTGCCTTTTCGGCGAGGGAGGGCAGCTCGTTGCCGGTGAGGAACTTCACGATCGGGCTCTTGGTCTCGCCCGCGCTCCAGATGATGTATGCCATGCCCTTCGCGCCGCATTCCTGCGCGAACGCGATCATCTCGTCGTAGAAACGGCGCGGCTGCGGGTTGTCCGCCTTCGCGATGCCGGAGACCTTGATCGCCTTCACGACGCCGCCCGCGGCGACCGTCTTCGAGAACGCCTGGAATCCGCTGTCCTTGAAGATATCCGTGACGTCGATCATCTCGAGCGGGTTGCGGAGGTCGGGCTTGTCCGTGCCGAAGCGCTCCATGGATTCGCGGAACAGGATGCGCGGGAAGGGGGCGGGACTGATCTGCTTCGTGGTGAACTTCGGGAAGATGTCCGTGAGGAGGTCCTCCAGGATCGCGAAGATGTCGTCCTGCGTGGCGTAGCTCATCTCGATGTCGAGCTGGTAGAACTCGCCCGGGGAACGGTCGGCGCGCGCGTCTTCGTCGCGGAAACACGGCGCGATCTGGAAATAGCGGTCGAACCCGGCGACCATCAGCAGCTGCTTGAACTGCTGCGGGGCCTGGGGCAGGGCGTAGAACTTGCCGGGATGGACGCGGCTCGGCACGAGGTAGTCGCGGGCGCCTTCCGGGGAGCTGCTGGTGAGGATCGGGGTCTGGTATTCGGTGAACCCGAGGTCCCACATCTTGCGGCGAAGGGACTCGATGAGCTTGGCGCGCATCACGATGTGGTTGTGCAGATCTTCGCGGCGGAGGTCCAGGAAACGGTATTTGAGGCGGAGCGCTTCCGGCGCGTCCTCGTCTTTCGCCACGAGGAACGGCAGCTGTTCGGTCTCGCCGAGCACGGTCATCTCATCGGCGACGAGCTCGATCTCGCCGGTCGCGATCTTCGGGTTCACGGTCTCGGGCGTGCGGGCGACGACTTTGCCCGTGAAGCACACGACCGTCTCGACGCGCCAGCGTTCGAGCTCCTGATAGAAATCCTTGGTCGGGTCGATCACGACCTGGGTCTTGCCGTAGTGGTCGCGCAGGTCGATGAAGATGATGCCGCCGTGGTCGCGCACGCTGTGGATCCAGCCGGAAAGGCGTGCAGTGATTCCGACGTCGCTTTTTCTCAGTTCTCCGCAGGTGTGCGTTCTGAACTCATGCATGATAGGTTCTCCGTTGTATCTGAATGGTTTGAAAAAACAGGAAAACATGGGCGATGACGGGTTCGAACCGCCGACATTCACGGTGTAAGCATGACGCTCTAACCAGCTGAGCTAATCGCCCATAACAATAACTACAATCTATAATATACCCCGCTGACCTGAAAAATGCAAGTATGAAGCAGGATTTTTCCGGAATTATGCAACGGTGACGCCGGATTGAAATACTGCGGCGCATTCCGGAGCGGGAACCGGCCCCGGACAGGAAAAAGGACCCGGGAAGCCGTGCATCACCTTCCATCCATTTGCCTGATTCCTGATGAGTCGTTTTTTCAGGGAAGCCCTTATGCAAGGATAATAAATAACTGTCATTTTTCGGCATCCACGCCGGGTTTCCTCTTGACAAATTGGAAAAAAGGTGTTATATTCCCCCCCCGAGCAAACATATATCAAAACAAATACGGGAAAGGATCACCCCCTTGGATTACAGAATCACATCCGCGCGCAAGGCGAAGATCTTTATTCTGGTCTTCAGCCTGCTGTCGCTGTTATTGCTCGGTTTCCTGGTCTTCAACACTGTCCGCCTGAACCGCATCACGATCGAAACGGGGATGACGGACGAGTATCTCATGCAATGCAATCAGGCCGGCGATCTTCTCCAGACCGGTTCGGACATCCTGACAAACGCAACACGGAACTATGTCGTTTCAGGGAATACGGCTTACCGCGACGAGTATTTCAAGGAAGCCTATGTTGACAAACACCGCGAGATCGGCATCTCGCAAATCGCCCTTCTTCCGAACGGGGAAAAGCTCGAAAAGATCCTGGTAAACGGCATGAAGCATTCGGTCAACCTGATGCAGCTGGAGTTCCATGCCATGAGGCTGGTCACTCCCGACCAGGAGCTCGCCGATCCGGCCTGTCCGCTGGAAATCCGGGATTACCGCCTCTCCGAGGCGGAACTGGCGGCATCGCCGACGGCGCGGCGGGAAATGGCGATCGGAATCGTCTTCGGGAAAGACTACTCCCTTTACAAGGACCAGATTTACAACGCGATCGACAGGAACCTCGGCAACGCGATCCTGTTCTATTCGTCACATCGCAAAGATGTCCTCGACCGGTATCACCGTTACTATTCCTATCACATGATCGCACTGACCGCGTTTACTCCGCTTCTTGTGCTGTTTACCCTGTTCCTTCTCCGTCTTCGCGGAAGGGCGAACAAATTCCTGCGCAGCGTCCTGGACAACATCCCGATCATGTTCTTCATCAAGGATGCGAAAACGGAGCGCTATGTGGACTGCAATCTCGCATTTTCCACTTTCGCGGGCAAGGCGTCGGTCGCCGACACTGTCGGGTATTCCGATGCCGAACTGTTCGATGAAAGCACTGCAACGGATTTCGTAGCGAAAGACCGCAAGGCGCTTTCCGGCAATGAGCCGAACTCGTTCATGGAAAATGCGCTGGACGCTCATGGCAAGCCGTGCTGCTTCCTGACGACCAAGATGAAGCTCATGGACCTGGACGGCAACACATGCCTTTTCGGCATGTCGCAGGACGTGACGGAGGCGATGGAGACCCACCGCAACAGCGAGGCGCTGGGCGAAGCCCTGCTCGCGCTTCAGTCCTACGACGCGGTGTCCCATCCGCAGAAGGTGATCGAGATCATCAGGAGACGTCTCGGCGCGGATTTCGTCCACCTGATCCGCTGCGACGAGACCCTGGACCAGGCGATCGTCGAGCAGGACTGCCACGCGCACCGTATCCACGAGTCCCCGTGCGAACGCCTTGTCGCCGACCTGGACGATTTCCGCTACTACACAAAAGGTGTCGAGCCGATGAAGGCTTTCGTGATAGACGAAAAAGCTCCGCAGGCGCTTGTCCACACCTATGGCGTATTCGATCCCGAGACCAGGACATGGAAACCGTCCGTATCCTATTCCATGTCCGTCATAAGGGGCGGCAGGATCTTCGGCTCCCTCGTCATCGGGTATGCGCAGAAACGGACCCTTTCCGACATCGAAAAAGAATTCATCCAGATGAGCGTGAAAGTGCTGGAGAACGCGCTGGAACGCAAGCGCAGCAACGATGAACTGCATACCGCTCTGGAAAAGGAGATCGAAGCCGAACGGGCCAAGAGCTTCTTCTTCTCCTCCGTCAGCCACGACATCCGCACGCCGCTCAATGCCATCATCGGCTACACGGAGCTGCTTGTCGGCGGTATCGACGACAAGCAGGAACGGGCGAAGGCGCTGTCCGCCATCTCCACCAGCGGGCACACTCTGCTCCAGCTCATCAACGACGTGCTTGACCTTTCCAAGCTCGAATCCGGCAAGATGGACATCAAGCCGGAGCTCTCCGATACCCGCGAGCTCGTCTCCTCCGTGCTTCATTCCTTCGATGTGACCACCGTGAACAGCGATGTCGTGCTGAAGGAGGAATACGGGAATTTGCCGCTGCTGGAGATCGACCCGCAGCGCATCCGGCAGATCCTTTTCAACCTCATCGGGAATGCAGTGAAGTTCACGGAACACGGGGAGATCCGCGTCAATGCGAGATTCAGGAAGAACATCAGCAACGAGAACGGCGTTCTGACGATCTCGGTCTCGGATACCGGATGCGGTATCGCGGACGGAGAGAAGGACAAGCTCATGACCCCGTTTGTCCAGGCCGGCGCAAAGGCCAAGACCAAGGGGACCGGTCTCGGACTCGCCATCTGCAAGCAGCTTGCCATGCGGATGGGCGGCAACCTGTCGTTTGTCTCCGAACTCGGGAAGGGGTCTGTCTTCACACTCGAACTCCGCGAGGTGAAATACACCGAACACTCCCCGGAGGCCGACAGGAAAGCGGCAGCCGGACAGGACCACCCCCATGATGACGAAACATGCTACGTGGGAAAAGCGCGCGGCGGGCAGAACGGATTGCGGAATTGCCGTATGCTCATCGTCGATGACGTCCCCCTGAACCTCGCCGTCCTGAAGGCGCTCCTGACAAGGATCGGACTGCGCAACATCGCGACCGCCGTCGACGGGCAGGACGCCTGGGGAAAGATCTGCATGGCGGAGAAACCGTTCGACATGGTCCTGACCGACATGTGGATGCCGAAGATGGACGGGAAGGACCTGGTCGGGAAGATCCGGGCGGACGAACGGTTTGCCAGGCTCCCGGTCTATGCCGTCACGGCCGACATCGAGGAACAGAAGACATTCGAGGAGCACGGGTTCACGGGGATCCTCCTGAAACCCGTCACCATTGACAAACTGTCCCGTTTGTTCAACTGAAAAACCTCTGATTATCCATACCTCGAACATAACGAAGGAATGATCCATGAAACACATTCCCCGTACGCTTTTCGCGTTTGCTCGCCGGATCGGCCGCCGGATCGGCCGCACGCGATTCCGAAACGAATGCGCCGGAATAACAGGAGAATGTCGGTTTTTTAACCTGCTCCACGCTTGACTTTTGCCTGAATATAATGTATAGTTTCTCAAATAATTCCGCACCATCTTCGAATCAAGAATCGCAAAGGATAATCCATGAAACGCTGTTCCAGCATGCTTTTCGCTCTCGCCCTGGCTGGATTCGCCACCGCGGCATCCTCATCCTTAGACCCATCAACGAAACAGGCTTCTCCCATGAATTCACATCCCGACTATTTCGCAGACTTTCATGTAACCGGCGTCAACCGCGAGCTCAGCCACGCCCCGATCTACGGAACGTTCTACGATGAATCCTCCGCCGCTGCGTACCGCAAAACACCGTCGAAATACACGCTCGACCTGAACGGGACCTGGAAGTTCCAGCTGTTCGGCAAGCCGGACGAAGCACCGGACGATTTCATCCGTCCCGATTTTTCCGATTCGGCATGGCTCGATATGACTGTGCCGTCGAACTGGCAGAACGACATGCGGGTCCCCGATCGCGGCATCTACGTGAACGACATTTTAACGTTCCAGAAGATCGCCGATCCGCCGCTGCCGCCGGAAGCCAACCCGACCGGATGCTACCGCCGCACGTTCGATGTTCCCGCGGATTGGCTTGAACGCGATGTCCGCATTGTGTTCGACGCTGTGGACAGCGCATACGATTTCTGGATCAACGGCGAGTACGCCGGATATGCCGAGGACAGCCGTCTGCCGTCCGAATTCGCTATCACGAAACGGCTGAAACCCGGCAGGAACACGATCGCGGTGAAGGTTTACCGTTATTCCAACGGATCGTATCTGGAGTGTCAGGACGTCTGGCGCATGAGCGGCATTTATCGTGGAGTCAGGCTGATGGCGCTTTCTCCGGTGCATCTTCGCGACTGGTCGATCAAGACCACGTTCACCGATCCCGCAAAGAACCGGGCGCACGGCAAATCCGACGCCACGCTCGACATCACGGCCTATGTGGAAACCCATGCCCTGCCTCGCCAGCGCGTCGCAAATATCCCGGTCAGCTCCTATCCCGGCGTCCAGGTGAAGGCGCGTCTGGTCGATGCGGACGGCAAACTCATTGCGGAAAGTCAACCTGCGAAGTTCAGCGGGCAGGCGAGCATGTACGGCCGTCAGGGAGAAAAAGGATCGGCGACGATTTCCATGAGGATCGCCGCGCCCGAACAGTGGTCCCCGGATTCCCCGTATCTCTACAAACTCTTTCTCCACCTCGTCGACGACTCCGGCAAGACGCTGGAAGTGCAGTATGTGCCGGTCGGATTCCGCCAGATCGAGATCAGGGACCGGACCGTATTCCTCAACGGGCAGCGGCTCATCGTTCGCGGCGTGAACCGGCACGACATCAACGCGAAACATGCGTTCGCCGTGACCGAGGAGGATATGCGCCGCGACATCGAAGCAATGAAGAAGCTCAACTTCAACGCCGTCCGCACCTGCCATTACCCGAACAACAACCTCTGGTACGATCTCTGCGACGAATACGGCCTGCTGGTCGTCGATGAAACCAACATCGAAACGCACGGCATCGGCGCACTGCTTTCCCGCGATCCCGCCTGGGCGCCGATCTATCTGGAGCGCGCCGAACGGATGGTACTCCGCGACCGCAACCACCCGTGCATCGGATTCTGGTCGCTCGGCAACGAGTCCGGGTCCGGCGCAAACCACGCGGCGATGGCCGCATGGATCCGTTATATGGATCCGACTCGTCCCGTGCAATATGAAAGCGGCAACCCCGGTCCGGCCATCAGCGACATCTGCTGTCCCATGTATCCGCGTGTCGGCACGATCCGCTCCATCCTGAACAACCCGAACGAGACGCGCCCGTTCATCATGTGCGAATATGCCTACGCGAAGGGAAACTCCACCGGAAACCTCTTCAAATACTGGGACCTCGTGCATGAAAACCGCGGATTCCACGGCGGATTCGTGTGGGACTGGGCGGACAAGGCACTCCTGAACACCATCGAGAAGACGGGTGAGTTCAACTACGGATACGGCAACGACTTCGGCGAAAACTTCGACTATCCCGGCAACAATCAGAACCGGACGCAAATCCTGAACGGCATCGTGGACGCTTCCCTCAAGCCGCATCCCGGCGCGGAGGAGGTCCGCGTCTGCCAGTCGCCCATCCGATTCAAACTCGACATGGATCCCGGATCGCCCGACACGCCGCGTCCCATTGACAAGTTCGTTCCGAACAAACTCACGATCATCAATGAACGCAACAATGCCTCGACCGCCGGGCTGAAATTCCGCTGGGAGGAGACCCGCAACGGCGATGTGATCAAGTCCGGCGAGCTGGACGTCCCCGTGATCGAATGCTTCGAATCCGCGGTCGTCGATGTGCCGGTCATAACCCCCGAACAAACCGGCGTGTACTACCTGAACGTCTACTGCGACGCGCCGACGTACGAGATCACCCGTCAGCAGTTCGAACTTCGCTCTCCCGTCGTCTCCGGCAACCGGCCGGTTTTTACCAGACGCCCCATGCAATCCGCCAGCATGACCATCGCCGATTCCGACGTGAAGGAAACCGGCGACACGCTCACGATCGGCTTCCTGACCTGGTCGAAGGCGACGGGCGAACTCGTCTCCATGAAGCCGGAAGGCAGGGAGCTCCTTGCCGCTCCTGTCGAGGAGATCTTCTACCGTGCGCCCACATGCAACGACCGCATGCTGGACGCCGACGGTTCGTTTGCAAAGGACTGGCCGCCGCTGATCGACGCGAAACGGGAAAACGTCAAGTTCGCCTGGAAGAAAAATGACAATGGGAGGTATGAGGTCACGGTTTCCGCACGCGTCGGCGGCGTGATCGATTCCCAGGTCGTCTGGACCGTCGATCCCGCGAAGGCGCACTTCCTGAACGTCCGCCAGAGCGCTTCCTTCCGGGGGGAGGACATCCGCAGTATCGCCCGCGTCGGCATGATGTTCCCGCTGGTCGAGGGCTTCGAGACCGCGAAGTATTTCGGGCGCGGTCCTTACGAGAACTATCCCGACCGGTTTGTCGCTTCGCTCGTCGGCCGCTGGGAAAACAACATCTCCGACATGCTGGAGAATTATCTCGTGCCGTCCGAATGCGGCAGCCGCGGCGATGTGCGGGAGCTGGACCTGACCGGCGAAAACGGACTGCATCTCGGCGCATTTGAGAACGGCGGCAAGCCGTTCCGCTTCTCCGCCCTGCACGTTTCTCCGCTTGACCTGATGGGGGCGGATCACAGCTGGGAACTGAAGCCGGACAAAAAGACCTGGCTGATCCTGGACGGATTCCACATGGGCGTCGGCGGCGATGACGGATGGTCCGTCAGTGTCCACAACGAGTATCAGCTGCGTCCGAACCGATACGAATGGAGCTGCACGCTGGATTTCCGCGACTGACAGAAATCGCCGGAAAGAAATCGTCTCACATTGGAGGGAGCATGCCCCATACGGCTCATCACGAGCCGGGGCAGGGGATCACAACGCCTCGAATCCGGTATACATGCGCGTCAGGTCGGCCAGGTAGAACGAACCGTCCGGCAGACGGCGGATGTTGTCCTCGGGCACCTCGATCAGCTGTTCGTCGAGCGTGCGGCGGAAGAATGCCGCATCCGCGTCGTCCGGGGCGGGCGAAACGCTTTCGAGGCCGGCGGGCAGGGGTTCCAGCCAGAGTTCGTCGGGACGCGCGAACGCGACGACCCGGCGGTGTTTGATGCGGAGGATCTGGAGGTAAATGGACCGCAGGTAGAAGCATTTCGCTTCCGCCTCGTCTTTTGCTTTGAACCGTTCATATCCTGCGGGCATCCCGTCCCGGACATCCTCCTTCGTGAGGATCGGCCTGCTCAGCCAGTCTTTCCGCAGGAGCATCGTGCAGCCGGGATCGCCGGGACAGGGGATGGCGTCCGCGAATTTCGGATAGCCGCTCAGCGCCTGGTCGCTGCGTTTGTACCAGGTGTCGATGAGATGCTGCGCGGTGCGCCGGATCTCGGCGAAATAGAACGTTTCCGCCTCGGTGTCCGTCTCCACCGCCCCCGTCTCGCGGATGGCATGGAGCATCTGCGTGCGGCTCAGCCCCTCGCGGAGCGTGACGATGCACCGGCTCATGAGGCGGCGTTCGGCGGGCGTGACCGTGCCGGAATGTTCGATCGCGATCAGGTCGACCCAGGCGAACGAATGCGTGTCGGGATTGTACAGGATATTGCCGAAGTGCATGTCTTCGTGGAAGAACCCGGCATCGAAGAATTTCCGCATGAACGCCGTGGTCTCCTTCACGATGTCATCCGGGTTCCCGCCGCCGTAGACGATCCGCGTGTAGAAATACTCGTCCAGCGTGACCGAGCCGGGCAGGGCGCGCGTGATCAGGACGTTCGTGCCCCCCAGCTTCCCCCAGCCGAGACACTCCACTGCCGGGATGCCGGCCGATTTCAGGCTCTGTCCGATCGCATACTCCTCGCGCGCCTTCGGATGCAGGCGGTTCCGGATGGCTTCCAGAAGCCCGGGGGCGCGTTCGAATTTCAGGAAATAGTCTCCGCACTTGTAGACGGCGCGGACGGGCGTGCTTTTTACGAGGTGGGGAGGGGTCAGGACGAGGCTGCGGACGGCATCCGCGGTCTTTTCGGACGGGATATGCCATTCCCATTGTTTCGATTGAAGGAGATCGGAGGGCAGGGGAGGTGCCTGTTTCATGGTGTTCTGCGGGGGTATTTGTTTTTGATGGAAAACGCTACCAAACTATATCACATTAAAAAAAAATATCAAGTCCGCCCATGCGAAAAAGTGTTCCTGCAAGGACAAAAAAGAACGGCGCATCCGATATGACAGGGATGCACCGTTCGAGGCTGTATTCCGCGGAGCGATGCTCCGCAGGTCGGCCGGGATTACTTGCAGTATTTCTCGACGTAGGGACGGATGGCATCGGCCCAGATCTGATAGCCCTTGGCGGTCGGATGCAGGAAGTCGCCCATGATGTCGCGTTCGAGGATGCCGGTCGGGGTCAGGAACTTCGGGCCGAGGTCTTCATAGAAGACGGTCTTGTTGTCGGCGAACCCCTTGATGATCTCGTTCGTGGCGGCGATCTTCGGGCGGTTCTGGTCGTCCGGGGTATTGCCGGCGGGGAAGATGCCGAGGAGCAGGATCCTGGCGTTCGGGGCCTTTTCCTTCAGGGCGAGGACGCAGAGGCGGATGCCTTCGGCGGTCGCCTTCACGTCGGCCTGGCGCCAGCCGAAATTGTTGACGCCGATCAGGAGCATGACGAGCTGCGGGTCGATCTTGGAGAAGATGTCGGTCTTTTCGATCACGTAGAGGCAGTTCTGGGTGCGGTCGCCGGCGAATCCGAGGTCAAGCGGATGGTACTTGGCGAAGTTCGCGTCCATGACCTCTTTTCCGGCCTGTTCCCAGAAATGCGTGATGGAGTCGCCGACCATGACGAACTTGATGTCCTTGCCTTCCTTTTCGGCCTGCGCGGTCTTTTCCTGGATGCGCTGGACGTAGTTCCGGCTGAGCTCGGGCGTGGTCACGCGCTGGTATCCGAAATCCTGTTCCGCGCCGGGCACGGGCGTGTTCAGCGTGGAGACGGCTTCGGGTTCCGTGGCGCAGGCCGCGAGGAGCAGTGCGGCTGCCGCCGCTGCGAAAAACGTGAGGAGGTGTTTCATTTTACAGGGTTTCCATTAAGTTGAAGGGACCTATAAGTCTTGCAAGTCCTATAGGTCCTTTTTTTTGTTTGTGTTTGAGCTCAGATCACTTGATGTTGTGCTGATCGGCGAAAGCCTTGATGGAATCTCCCCAGATTTTGTAGCCCGGTTCCGCCGGATGCAGGCGGTCGAAGTTCATCACGCCCTGGATGAGGTTGCCCTGTTCGTCGGTGAACTTCGGGGTGAGGTCTTCATAGAAGACAGTCTTGTTGTCGGCGAAGTCCTTGATGATCTCGTTCGTGGCGGCGCATTTGTCTCCGAGGCCGTCGCCGCGCGGGAAGATGCCGTAGAGCAGGATCTTGGCGTTCGGGGCTTTTTCCTTGATGGCAAGGACGATCAGGCGGATGGCCTCGGCCGTGGCGGCCGGTTCGGACTCATGCATGCCGAAATTGTTCGTGCCGATCATGACGGTGACGAGCTGCGGGTCGATGAGCTCGAAGATACCCTCGTTCTTGACCACGTGGAGGATGTTCTCGGTGCGGTCGCCGGAGAACCCGAGGTTCAGCGGATGATACACGGCGAGTTCGCTCCAGCTGTTCTGGGTGGGCTGGGCGTTCTGTCCGCCGCCGGGAGCCGCACCGCCGGGAGCACCGCCGCCGAAGCCGCCGCCGAAGCCACCGCCGAAACCGCCGAAGCCGCCGCCGAAACCGCCGAAGCCGCCGAAGCCGCCGCCGAAGCCGCCGAACATGCCGCCGCCTTCCCAGAAATGGGTGATGGAGTCGCCGACGAGCACGAGCTTGATGTCCTTGCCTTCCTTCTCGGCCTGCTGTTTCTTCTCCGCGATGCGCTGGACGAAGTTCTGGCTCAGGGCCGGGGTGGTGACCTTCGCATAGCCGGGATCCTGGTCCGCGCCGGGAACGGGCTCGTTGAGCTTGGAGTTGCATGCGCCATCATCGGTGGATGCACATGCGGCGAGGACGGCGAGCAGGGCCGCCGCGGCAAACGAGGAAAGAATACGTTTCATGGTGATTCCTGTCCTATGGTTGATTGGTTGGAAAGGTTGGAAATAATTAAGGTGTTGTAAGCTTTTTAACGTTAATATAACCTGCCCGAAGCGAAAATCAATCCCTTCCGGCATTTTTTTTCGCCTTTGTTCGTTATTTTCTGAACCATTCCGGGCGGACGCGGACACAATGCGGCGTTCGAGGATGATCCGCAACGCCTCACTGCGACAGAAAACGGGCCGCACGGGATCGCAGGGATCCGGCACGGCCCGATGGTTCCGTTTTATTCAGGATGTCTTACGCCAGCAGCGCGTCCTGCCAGAGGGATTTGCTGCCGTCCGGCGTATCGAATGCGGAGGCATCGGCGAGCGCATCGGAGGCGTACTGACCGAAGTTCAGGCTGTCCTGCAGGCTCAACGTCGCGTCGAACGACTCCGGCATGTCGAGCGCGCAGCCGTTGCTGTCGTCGCCAGGCTCGAACGGTTGTATATCGACGAACCCGGGTTCGTCGAGGTAACCGGCATCCGGCACGGTCAGAAGATCGTAGGTCTCCACGTACACGCTGTAGTTCGCGCCGGAGCCGACATTCTTCTTATTCAGGTATTCGACGGAGAAGAAATATGTTTTCTCATTATCCCCGACGAACTGGCATTCCGCCGTGAACTCCGTTTTCTCCGTGCCGGCCTTTTTCGGCTTGACCGTCTTCGTGAGGAGCGTCACGGTATCCCAGCCGTCTTCATTATCGTAAATCGAGAAGACCGTGAACTTCACCGCGTCGTCCGCGGTGATGCAGAAGCTCATGCTCACATCATCCTTGACCGAGAACGTCATATAGTCGATCCCGTCGTCGAAGCCGACCCAGTTATCTTCGACCAGGGGATTTTCCACCCCCGAGATCACGCCGGCGTTTCCGTACAACGTGCTGTTCGGGCCGTTGTCCGCCAGGTCGGTCCAGTCGTCGGAATGGTCGCCCTTGTTGTAGAACGTGCTGTCATCATTGTTGAGATACACGTCGTAATACGCATAGGCGCCCTTCGAGGCGTTCGTGGACTCCACCGAGAGGTAGTAGTCCTCCGTGCCGGTGAGCAGAAGCGCCTTCGTCTCGGCATAGAATACGTTCCCGTCTTTGTCTTCGGTGGCGGTAATATCCTTCAGCGTGGTCGACTGCAGAGACACCATCTTCTCCTTCTTGTCATCCCATCGCCAGATCGTGAACTTCGCGGCGTCGGTGGCCGTGATGGAGAAACTCAGTTCGGCGGGGACATCCAGACGGATCTTGATGAAGTCGATCTCGTCACCGTATCCGACAAAGTTATCATAGTACTTGTAGTCCGTCATCGCCTTTCCGTCGAACTGGATCCTATTCGTATGGATGTCGATCTCGGTCGCCGTGGAATCCAGGACCGAATCGTAGACCGTCTTTTTCTTCTTGTCCTTCCAGCCGTTCCCGTTCTTTTCATCTCCGTCGCTGTCATCGGATTCGAACACGGTGCCCTTCGTGACTTTCTTGATAGTCGCACCCTTCTCCGTGACGATGACGGAGCCGTAGCCGCTCGTGACGTTGACGACCTTCGCACCTTTCTCGACATACAGATACGAGCCGCGTTCCAGCACGAGACTGGAGACGACCGCGCCGCTGGAGACTCTGATTGTTCCGGCATCCATATAACTTCCGCTGCAGGCGCTGACATGGTTTGCGGTCCCGCCATTAAGGACGGTAAAATTTCCGTTCATGAGCTTGACGACGTCGGCATAACCGCCGCTGCTGACATAAACACAACCTTTTTCGAGCGTGGTGTCGACCGCGGAGCCGCTCTTGTGGATGTATAAAGATCCCAACGCATCGCGGAGCGTCGTGTGCTCCATTACGGCGCCGCTGTAGACATGGATTTCGCCGCTTTTGAGGACCGTATTCGTCGCGCTTGCATTGTCGTAGAGATCCATCAATCCCATATCGAAGGAAAAATCGTTCGTAAAGACCGTATTGTTCACGGAGCCGCCGAAGACATACACTTTCCCGTAACCGATCCGGGTATTGTCCGCGGAGCCGCCAGACATCACATACATACTGTCGGTGTACCCTGCCAGGGTGATGCCTTCGACATTCTCCGCCCACTTGTCGGGGCCGGTGTAAACGCCCGTGACGTCGCCGGCAAACGTGACGTGCGCATCCGCACCGAGAGCCAGCCTGCCGACGAACGGAGTCCATTCGACGGCCGTCGCGACGCCGGAAGCGATGTGGAGGCATCCGTTTTTTTCGATCGTGACGCCGGAGGCCGAGCCGCCGCTGAGGTACAGATCGCCGTTGACTTCGGTATCATACACCGTGCCGCCGGAGGAGACCGTCATGCTGCATCCGCCTTTGATCACTGTGTCGGTCGCCTTGCCGCCGCTCCAGACTTCCATCATCCCGCCTATTACGACGCCTTTCGCGGACCCGCCCTTCGCGACATACGCGGAATCGCCCATCGCGAGCGCGCCTTCGAACACATTCGTCCGGGAAACATGCGATCCGGCCGCACCGACGTAGACGCCGGAATACTTGCTGGTGTATTTCACGCTGGCCCCGTCGTAGATCGTGATGTTACCGTCGCCCGGGGTCCACTTCACTTTCGTTGCCGTTGCAACATTGCCCAGGCCGATGCTCGTGCCGGAGCCGATCGTGAGGCCGTTTATCGTGCCGTTCACAAATACGCGGCCGCGATATTCGGCCGTGACGTTGCCTGCGACGGTACCTTCGTAGACATGCAGAGTGGCGTCATTTCTGACCGTAACGCCGTTTGCTTTCGCGCCGCTTTCCGTGAGATATACTTCGCTGTGTTCCGCCGTGATCTTGCTCGCGATCGAGCCGGAATAGACATTCAGATCGGCATTGAGCATGGTGGCTTCGATCAGCTTGCCTCCGTCGTAGACAGTAACGGCGCCGTCCTGGATCGTGAAATTGCTGCCGGTGGCGTCATCGAGTTCGATCATGCCGTGTTCATTGATCGTAACGTCTTTCAGCGTGCCGCCGCCGGCGGCGTAAACGTTGCAGCCAATGACCGAGAGGCCGTTGATCGAGCCGCCGTAGAGATTGAGCTGTGCATTATCCTGGACCGTGACACCGGTCGCCTTGCCGCCGAAGAACGTCATGGCGCAATCTGCGTTGACGGTGACATTGTTCGCGGTCGCGCCCTTGTTGACATAGAGGTAGCTCTCTTTGCTCAGAGTGGCGTCGTTGACCGTGCCGCCGAAGAGCGTCATGGTGGCGCTCTGGAGTTTGAGATTGTTCGCGGTCCCGCCTTTATAGACATCGAATTCGTGAAAGATCGAGGCGCTGTTGATCGTGCCTTTGCTGAGGACGAGCGATCCGTGATAAGAGACCAGGGTGCTGCCGATCACGCCGCCGCAGATTTCGACCCGACCGTAATCGAAAACCCCGACATCGGCCACCGTGCCGCTGAGCATGGCGATCCCGCCGGAGCTGACGTTGACGGCGTCCGCGAGCGCGCCCTTGCAGACGGTGGCGGTGCCGCTGCCGTTGAGGTAGGCCCTTCCCACGAAGCCGCCCTTGGAGACGATCAGGCGGCCATCGTCATATAGGAAGGCATAATCCGCCGAGCCGCCCTTGAGGATGTTCATGGTCCCGCCGCTGCTGACTGTGGTGCTGCCCGTCAAGCCGCCGTTGGAAACGTTCAGGATGCTCTGGTCGCAGACATTGGTTTTGTCCGCGGAGCCACCCTTGAGGATGAACATCGAATCGTTTTCCAGCTTCAAGTTGTTGCTGATGTCGCCGTCGGAAATGACATATTTCGCCATGATGAGAAAGCCTTTCGTACTATTGTGATCCCGTGCCGTCCTCCGGGGCGGCGCCGTCTTCATGGTTACGATAAAAAAATATTGGATAAAATTAAGACATATAATATAGTTATATTTTCCGAAAAATCAAGCCGGAAAGAGAAAAAAACGCCTCCCGGACCGGAGAAAAAAGAGGTTTCCGGGAGACGGTGACAAAGAGACAAAAGAAAAGGGCAGGGCCCCGGAAAAGGAGCCTTGCCCCGGATGATTGCGGAATGAGGAAAGCGATCAGATGATGCGTTCCGTGGTCACGGAATCGAACATGTGCGCGCCGACCATGGCGAGCTTGAGCGTGATGGACTCGCCGACCTTGGCGTCGAGGTGGGGTTCGACGCGGGCGATGCAGGGAGTTTCGACACCGGTGTCGAGGTGGAGATAGATCTCGGCGCCCATGGGCTCGCGGACTTCGACCCTGGCGGTGATGGACGGTGCGTTGGCGTCGTTCGTGGCGCGTTCGGAGCCGATGTCCTCGGGACGGATGCCGAAGAGAATGTCCTTGTCGACGTAGGACTCGATGGAGGAGTTCCAGGCGGCGGGCAGGGCGACGGAGATCGGGCCGACCTTGAAGACGAATCCGCCGTTCTCGGAGGCGAGCGTGCCCTTGAAGATGTTCATGGGCGGGGTGCCGATGAAGCCGGCGACGAAGGTGTTCGCGGGCCTGTCATAGATATTCAGCGGGGTGTCGATCTGCTGGATGACGCCGTCCTTCATAACGCAGATGCGGTCGCCCATGGTCATGGCCTCGATCTGGTCGTGCGTGACGTAGATCATGGTGGTGCCGAGGCGGGTATGGAGCTTGTTGATTTCGGCGCGCATCTGGACGCGCATCTTGGCGTCGAGGTTGGAGAGCGGTTCGTCGAAGAGGAAGACGGCGGGCTTGCGGACGATGGCGCGGCCGACGGCGACGCGCTGGCGCTGGCCGCCGGAGAGTGCCTTCGGCTTGCGTTCGAGGTAGTCGCCGATGCCGAGGATATCCGCGGCCTCCAACACGCGCTTGTCGATCTCGGCCTTCGGGAACTTGCGGAGCTTGAGGCCGAACGCGAGGTTTTCATAGACCGTCATGTGAGGATAGAGGGCGTAGTTCTGAAACACCATGGCGATGTCGCGATCCTTCGGCGGGACGTCGTTCACGATGCGTTCGCCGATCCGGATCTCGCCGTCGGAGATCTCTTCGAGTCCGGCGATCATGCGGAGAGTCGTGGACTTACCGCATCCGGAGGGACCGACGAGGACCATGAATTCCTTGTCGTGGATGTCGATGGAAACGCTGTTGACGGCCTTCACGCCGCCTTCATAGATCTTGCAGACATTTTTAAGGATGACTTCAGCCATGTTTCACCTGAAAATGGGTTGGTGTTGGGTTAAAAAGACTTTTATTTTCCTGTAATATAGTCCTGCAAATACGCCTTGTCAAGCGCGGAACGGGATTATTTTTGGAAAAAACAGATTAAAATGTACAGTATTTCATATAGAAAGCAAGCTCATGGACGGACCGGCACGGCGGGGTACGTGCGGAGATGCACCGGACAATAACGGATTATCACTCCCCGTCCGCAGGCGCGAGGATCATGGCGCGGAGGCGGAAGAACGCACCCGCCACGGCACGTTCGCGGATCTGTTCGCGCGTCCGGCGCAAACGCAGTTCGAAGACCTCCGTGCGGCCGCGGTAGCGGATGGCGGCAAAGACCAGCCCGACCGGCTTGCCGACCGTGGCGCCGCCCGGTCCCGCGATGCCGGTGAGCGCGATCGCCGCGTCCGAAGGAATCGCGTTCGCGAGACCGTCCGCCATGGCGCGGGCGGTCTCCCGGCTGACGGCACCGTGTTTGCGGATGATGTCGGCGGGCACGCCGAGGAGGGACGTCTTGGACGCGTCGCTGTAGGTCACGACTCCGCCCGCGAAGACGGAGGAGGAGCCGGGGATATCGGTCAGGAGCTTCGCAGCCAGCCCCCCGGTGCAGGATTCGGCGAGTGCGAGCGTCTCGTCGCGTTCGCCGAGCAGATGCAGGATCTCGTGGGAAAGCGAGTCGGCGTCGTCGGAAAGAAGTTCGTCGGCGAAGAGCTCCTGCACGGACTGGATCGCGGACTCCATGACTTCGGGCGATTCGGTCGTCAGAAACAGGCGGACGAACTGCGCCGTGGCACAGTAGGCGACCGAAAGCATGGAGTGGAACCGCGCGATGACAGGGAGCATGCGCTCCTCGACGATGTTTTCGCCGAGTCCGGCGACGTGGAATTCCCGTGTGAACGTGAAGTTCTTAAGCGTCTTCTTCAGGAACGGCACGACCGAGGCATCCATCATGGGACAGAGTTCGTTCGGCGGTCCCGGGAGCATGATGATGGTGCGGCCGGGGAATTCGTCGGTCTCCGGGGTGCGGACGATAAGCCCGGGAGCGGTGCCGCAGTCGTTCTGAAGGATCTTCGCGCCGTGCGGCACGAGCGCCTGGTTGAAGACGCGGGGCGGGATCTCCTCGCTCGGATGACGCATCTTCCAATGCTTCATAATGTTGAGCGCGGCGCCGCCGTCCTCCTCCAGGCGCATGCCGCAGCGTTCGGCGATGTACTCCTTCGTCACGTCGTCGGCCGTGGGGCCGAGCCCGCCGCTGGTAATGACGATGTCGGCACGGGCGAGGGAGAACTCCAGCGCGGCGAGGATATCGGCGCGGCGGTCGGGGACCTCGACGGAGGAAACCGGGACGACACCGAGCGCAAGCAGGCGGACGCCGATGGAGGAAAGGTTTGTGTTGACGACGGCGCCTTTCAGGAGCTCGTCGCCGATGCAGATGACGGCGATTTTTTCACTCATGGGAAATCCTTATGATTGCGCTGGATGCGCGGCTCATTTCGTGTTCGTTTTTCGTTTGCCGGCAGGTTCAGGTTTCGCCGGGTTGCGGGCAGATGCCGCCTTTCCGGCGCGTTTCGCAGGTTTTCGGGCGGATGCCGTCTTGGTCTTTCCGGCAGCCGCCGGTTTCCCCGTTTTTCCATGGCGGCAGAGCGATGCGATCTCGCAGCCGGGGCAGTCGGGGCGGTTCGCCGGACAGCGGGTGCGTCCATGGACGATCAGCAGATGCGAGAATTGCGCCCAGGTCTCCGGCGGCATGACGGCGCAGAGGTCGGACTCGATGACCTCCGGGTCGGCGGAATCCGAAAGACCGGTCAGCCCGGACAGCCGCCGCACATGGGTATCGACGGGAAATCCGGGTTTCCCGAGGGCGTCGCCGAGCACCACGTTGGCGGTCTTCCGTCCGACGCCGGGGAGCCGGAGCAGCCCCTCCATCGTGTCGGGGAGCTCCCCGTGGAACTGTTCGGCGATGGCAGTCGCGGCTTCCTGAATATGAGCGGCTTTCGCCCGGTAGAAACCGCAGGTAAAGATGGCATGTTCCAGCTCCTCGCGGCCGCAGGACGCGAACGACGCGGCATCCGGCCAGCGCTTGAAGAGCTCCCGCGTGACCATATTGACGCGTTTGTCCGTGCATTGGGCGGAGAGGATCGTGGCGACCAGGAGCTGGAACGGCGTCATATGCTCCAGAAAGCATTTCTGGGGGCCGTAGACGGACAGAAGTTTGTCGTAGATCTGTTTTGCCTGTGCGGAATTTGCGGATTTCGATTTCATGGCTGTGCAGGAAAGGTCGTGCGATCCCCGCGAGGTGAGGGGGCGGCACGGACCAATCATCCGGGACGTTGGTTTTTGACGAATTTGACGAAAGAATGTAACTTCTTCGGGAACTCTTTTCAAGCCGCGGACGTGTTTTTTTCGTTTTTTTTCGCGGTTCGAATTGATTTTTATGCCGGAAAGACGTATCTTTTTCTGCAAAAAACTGTCGCAATCCGCCGCGACGGGGATTTCTTCGAAAAGAAGACGTTCCCGCCGCCGCATATTCATTTTTCAGAACATCATCATGCTCAACTGGCTGTCCGTACAGAACCTTGCCATCGTGGAGGAGGCCGAGATCGAATTCGGCCCCTCGTTCAACGTCATTACCGGCGAAACCGGCGCCGGCAAGTCCGTCATCATGGGCGCGCTCGGGCTCCTGCTCGGGAACCGCGCCGACAAATCCGCCATCCGCACCGGCGCGGACCATTGCGAGATATCCGCCGGGTTCTCGCTCGCGCCCGGCGCCATGCCGAAACTCCGCGCCTATCTCGCGGAGAACGCCCTGGTCCGGGAGGACGAACCGGACAGCATCCTGGTCCGGCGCGTCATCGGGCACAGCTCGTCGCGCAACTTCGTGAACGGGTCGGCGGTCAATCTGGATGTCCTGCGGACGATCGCCTCGGCAATGGTCGACGTGCATGCCGCGAATGAAAACGCCGCGATCCTCGACCCTGCCAACCAGCTCGACGTGCTGGACCGGTTCGCGGGGCTTCAGCCGAACCTGGACGGCGTCCGCCAATGCTGGAACAAACTCTCCGACATCCGCAGGGAGAAGGCCGCGTTCGCCGCGTCCCTGCCGTCGCCGGAAGAGGCGGCGCGACTCCGCCGCGACTGCGAGGAGATCGAACGCGCAGACGTCCATTCCGGCGAGGATGACGAGCTCACCGCCCGGCACGACCTGGCCGCAAATTCCCGCAGCGTGATCGAACTCTCGTCACAGGTGTGCGCCGGGCTCACCGACGGGGAGGACAGCATCTCCCAGCGGTTCGCCGACTGCCGTCGGGTCCTGCGCGGGCTGGAGCGCATCGAGCCGGGAAAGGCCGAGGAGTTCCTGAACGCACTCGACGGCGCGAAGGAGGCCGTCGACGAGCTGTCCTCCTCCCTCGCGCTCTTCGCTTCCGAAGTCGAGATCGACGAACAGGAATTTCAGGAGATGGAGGAACGCATGCGCCTGCTCCAGACGCTGAAACGCCGTTACGGCCCGACAATCGACGACGTGCTGGCGCACCTGGAACGCGTCCGGGAACGCGTCAGGGCGTTCGACGACGCCGAGCTGCGCCGCCGCGAATTCGAAAAGCAGGAGACCGATGCGCTCCGGGATTACCGGGACGCCGCTGCCATGCTAAGTGAAAAACGCAAGGCCGCCGCGGGCAAGCTCGAATCCGCACTGTCGAAGGAGACGCGCAAGCTCGGTTTCCTGAAGGCCGCCTACCGGATCGAATTCTCCGCGGCGAAGGAAGGCCCCCTCGGAACCGACGCCGTCACGTTCCTTTTCTCCGCGAACCCGGGCGTCCCGATGATCCCGCTCCGCGACGTCGCCAGCAGCGGCGAAGTGGCGCGCGTGATGCTCGCCGTGAAGACGGTTCTCGCCGCAGTCGACGAAATCCCGATCCTGGTGTTCGACGAGATCGACGCGAACATCGGCGGCGAAACGGCGTGCAGGGTCGGCGAGGAACTCGCCCAGCTCGGACGGCACAAGCAGATCATATCCATTTCGCACCTGGCGCAGGTCGCGGTCTGCGCCGACACGCATTTCCGCGTCGCCAAGCACGTCGCCGACGGGCGCACCCTGTCCGGCATCCGCAGGCTCGACGATGCGGCACGCGTGAAGGAGATCGCCCGCATGCTCGGCGGAGGCGAACCGGCGTCCGCCCACGCGGAGGAAATGCTCAAGAAAGCCGGAAAACGGGAGAACAAAAAATGATAACGTCCTTTTTAACGCTCGAGACGCCCGAAAGCCTTCAGATCGTGCGCGACATCGCCGCCGAAGTGTGGCCGAAGACGTTCGCCCCGATCCTGCCGCCGGAGCAGATCCCGTACATGATGCGGATGATGTATGCCCCGGAGGTCATGGAACGCGAACTGCGCGAAGGATACAGATTCGCCGCCCTGGTCGTGGACGGCGTACCGTCCGGGTACATCTCCTGGTCGCCGTGCCATGGGGACACCGCCAAGCTCCACAAAGTGTATCTGCTGACTTCCTGCCACGGGAAGGGATTCGGACGGATGATGCTGGACTATGCCTCGGACGTGTGCCGCGCCGCCGGATTCAAAAGACTCCGGCTGAACGTAAACAAGCACAACGAACGCGCGATCTCCGTCTACCTCAAAAACGGTTTCGAGACCGTCGAATCCGTGAAAAATGACATCGGCGGCGGTTTCTACATGGACGATTACGTCATGGAGAAACGTCTGGCGTAACGTCCCGCAGGAATCCGGAACGCCCGTTAATGCTGCTTGCGTTTCGGCGCGTTTTTTGTGGACGCGAGCCGCTGGGTCGACTCCCGCACCATCAGGCTGGTCGGGATCACGCGTTCGACCGCGGGCAATTTCATCGTCGGATTGTTCATGCGCGTGAGAAGCAGCTCCGCCGCCGCGGTCGCCAGCGCGTTTTCATCCTGATGCACGCTCGTGATCGGGACGCGCACGATGCCGCTTTCGAAGACCCCGCCGAACCCGACGAGCATGATGTCCTCCGGGATGCGGATGCCGCGGTTCAGGAGCTCCAGTTCCGTGCCGACGGCAAGCATGTCGTTGAAGCAGAAGATCGCCTCGACGGGGTCCTTCTGCTCCAGCAGCTGCGCCACGGCACTCTGCCCGGCGATCATGTCGTTGCCGGTGCGGAACATCCATTCGCCGCGCACCTCGATCCCCGCCTCGCGCAGGCCGGCGAGGTACCCGGATCGGCGTTCCTGGGTCACGTAGGAGTCCAGCCGCGCGCCGAAGTAGGCGATCTTGCGGAGGCCCATGCTGGTGAGGTGGCGCATGGCGGAGAGCGCGCCGTGGCGGTCGTCGACGACCACGGAGTCGGTGTTGATGCCGGGGATCTTGCGGTCGATGAAGACCAGCGGGCAGTTCTGCTTCATGATGAGCTCGGCGGCGCGGCGGCCCTCGTCATAGACGACCGGCGCCCAGATGATGCCGTCCACCTGGCGTTCGAGCAGGGCGGAAATGTCGTGGAACTCCTTGATCGGGTTGTTGAAACTGCACGCGAGAAGGATGCGGTATCCGTGCGTGAAGAGCGTCGCTTCGATCTGCTGCAGGATGCTCGTGAAGAACGAGTTGCCGAAGTGCGGGATCACGACGCCGACCGTCATGGTGTTCTTCTGCTGTCCGAGCTCGTAGGAGAGGCGGTTCGGCACGTAGCCGAGATCCTCGGCGAGGCGCGTGATGCGCGTGCGGAGGTCTCCGCTCACACCGGAGCTGCCGCGGAGGGCGCGGGATACGCTCATCATGGAGACGTTGGCGGCTTTTGCGATGTCGCGGAGCGTGGTCTTCTGCTTTTTCATATCGGGATTCCCAATTCTTTAACATTGGTTTTATGCGTTATTGATGTTAATTTAACGTTGTTTTTTCAAAAAATCAAGCGATAAAAAGAAGAAAGAAGAACTTTTCTGGAAAAAACCGATGACGTGCAGCGATCGCGAGGCCACGACAGAGTCCGGCAGGGGGTCCAAAAGGAAATGAAACCGTCTTGACAAAGCGGAAACGACAGGGTATATTACACGGCAACGGTATCCTGCCTTTTTTGCAATCAACTGATTTCAATACGAATCAACCCGGAGGGAGAACCATATGAAAGTCATCATCGCGGGCGGCGTCGCCGCCGGAGCCAGCGCCGCGGCACGTCTGCGCCGTCTGGACGAATCCGCCGAGATCATCCTGCTCGAGAAGGGCGCATTCATATCCTACGCGAATTGCGGCCTGCCGTACCATCTGGGCGGCGTCATCCCCGAACGCGACGATCTGCTGGTCATGACGCCGGAGAAGTTCGCATCGTGGTTCCGCATCGACGTGCGTACGCGGAACGAGGCCGTGAAGATCGACCGTGCGAACCGGACGCTGACAATCCGCCGCGCGAACGGCGAATACACGGAGACCTACGACAAACTCCTGCTGGCGGTCGGCGCGACTCCCGCGGGCGGGACGTTCCCGGAGGACGAGTATCCGCATGTGACGCATCTCTGGACGATCCGCGACATGGACCGCGCGCTGAAACGCCTGCCCGGAGCGAAACGCGCCGTGATCGTCGGAGCGGGATTCATCGGGCTGGAAGCGGCGGAAAACCTGCGGGAACGCGGCCTGTCCGTCACGGTCGTCCAGCGCGGCGGCCACGTCCTGCCGACCCTCGACGCGGAAATGGCCGGCGCGCTCGCGGACGAACTGGCGGCGGCCGGGATCGACGTCCGGTTCGGGCGCCAGGTCGGGCGCTACCACGAGCACCCGGACCATGTGGAAGTCGAGCTGGACGACGGCTCGAAGATCGAAGCCGACCTCGCGATCGTTTCGACCGGGGTGCGCCCGAACACCGCCATCGCCGCGGAGTCCGGGCTGGAATGCGGTCCGCGCGGGCACATCATCGTGGATGCGCACCTCCGCACGTCCGATCCCGACATCTTCGCCGCGGGCGACGCCGTCGAGGTCGTGGAACCGGTCTTCGGCGGCAAAACCGCCGTTCCGCTGGCGGGTCCGGCGAACAAGCAGGGACGCATCGCCGCGGACAACATCTGCGGCGGGCAGTCGGCCTACCGGGGCAGTTTCGGCACCAGCATCGTGAAGGTGGGGCGCCTGAGCGCGGGCTCGGTCGGCCTCACGGAAGCCCGACTGAAGGACATGGGGAAGCCGTACCGCAAACTTTATATCCATCCCGCGTCGAACGCCTCGTATTATCCGGGCGGCGCGCGGCTCACGCTGAAGCTGATCTTCGGCGCGGACGGCACGATCTACGGCGCGCAGATCGTGGGCGCGAAGGGCGTGGACAAGCGCATCGACACGATCGCCCAGGCCATGCGCAACGGACTGAAAGCGCAGCAGCTGGGCGAGCTTGAGCTCGCCTATGCGCCACCGTACAGCTCGGCAAAGGATCCGGTGAACTTCGCCGGATTCGTGGCGGAGGACATCCTGACAGGAAAGAGCGATGTCGTCTACGCGGACGCGATCCCGGCGGACGCACAGCTCCTCGATGTGCGCGAACCGGACGAAAACGAGCTCGGCGCGATCCCCGGCGCGGTCAACATCCCGCTCGGGCAGCTCAGGGAACGTCTGAACGAACTCGACAAAAACCGTCTGATCGTGACGTATTGCCAGGTCGGGCTGCGCGGCTATCTGGCGGAACGCATCCTGAAGCAGAACGGATTCCGCTGTGCAAACCTCTCCGGCGGCTGGCTGACGTGGAAGATGTTCCACCGCGAACCGAAGAAGCCCGCCATGCAAACGATTGAAAACAAACCTGCTCCGTCTATGCCGCCCGCATCCGCCGGGCTCGGGAAACTGGACGTGCGGACGCTGCCGTGCCCCGGTCCGGTCGTGAAACTGAAAGCCGCGATGAAGGACATCCCGTCAGGCGGCGGCGTCCATCTGCTCGCGCCGTCGACGTTCGAGGGCGATTTATTGAACTGGGCGAAGGGGTCCGGCTGCGCCGTGCAGGGACTCGCCCGCGTGGAGACCTGGATCGAAGCAGACGTTCTGAAAGGCGACGCGGCTCAGACGGCGGGGCAGGGGAACAGCAATAACATTCAGGCGGGCCAGTCGGCCGCGATCGTGGTCTTCAGCAACGATTTCGACCGGGCGATGGCGGCGCTGATCCTCGCGAACGGGCTCTCCGCCGCCGGGATGAAGGTCAGCATGTTCTTTACGTTCTGGGGGCTGAGCGTCCTCCGCAAGGATCCCGCGCCCGCCGTGAAGAAGGATTTCGTCTCGCGGATGTTCGGGTTCATGCTCCCGAAGGGCCCGGAGAAGCTCGCGCTCTCCAAGCTCAACATGATGGGCATGGGCTCCGCCATGATGAAGTCCGTGATGAAGAAGAAACACGTCTTGAGCCTGCCGGAGCTGATCCGGTCGGCGCGGGAGGCGGGCGTCCGGTTCGTCGCCTGCGACATGGCGATGGACGTGATGGGCATCACGCGCGAGGAGCTGAACGACGTGGACGAGGTGGCGGGCGTGGCGACCTTCGCCGAACTCGTGAAGGACAGCGGCACCACGCTCTTCATCTGAAATCAATTTGCGAGGAGGATGCCCATCTCGCCGAAGACCATTTCCTCCGCGCCGTCGAGGAAACGGTCCGCGCGGATGCGGATGCGGTCGGTCTTCACGTCGTCGAGCGGGATCATCTGCGGCACGGGATTCGACTTCACGTTGGAGAACTCGCGTTCGGCGGCCTTCACCCACTTGCCGTCCCGCATGATCTCGAGGGTGCAGCGGTCGGGCGTGCCGAGCGGAGCGCCCGCGGCGGGGGTGAAGACGAAGCCGGAGATCGCTTTGTCGCGGGAAACCGGAAACTCGAGGGAGCGCAACGGGTGCATCGGGGTGAACTGGCTCGCGGGATTGACCTCGAGTTTGACGTAGTTCGGGAGCGAGCGAATGTCGTTCTCCTGAAGAGCCGAACCGACGCCGATGAGGTGTTCCGGGGCGAGGTAACCGGAGAACTTGAGCTTGGCGACCGGGGCTGAGCTTTCCGCAATGCGGATGCGGATCGCGTCGCATTTCTGCGTGGGGATCGGACGAAGGCGCTTCAGTCCGATCGCCTGTCCTTTGAGTACGGTTTCCCATTTGCCGTCCCTGCGGACGTCGACTTCATAACCGGAGACGAGTTCACCCTGCGTGGTGGAGAGGAATTCGGCGATCTTGAGGAAGTTCAGCTTCTTCGCACCGCCGAACTCGACCGTTCCAACGCCGTCCGTCAGCTTGACTTCATCGCCGAAGACTTTGTTTTCATACAGCGAATCGATCGCCGCCTTGAATTCTTTCAGGCGCTTCACGTCGTTCTCGTGGATCAGGCCGCGCTTGTCCGGCGCCATGCCGAGGTTCATGTACGCGCCGCAGCCGACCGACCGCAGGTAGATTCGGACGAGGTGCGCCACGCTCTTCTGGTTGTTGTCGTCATAGGCGTGGTAGAACCAGTTCGGGCGGAACGCCACGTCGCAGTCGCCGGGCATGTAGAACACGCCGTCTTTTTTGCCGTTCGGATTGTCGGCGAAATCGCAGAAACCGGGCATGGGCTCGCCGCGCTGTCCCCAGGGAGCGCGCGGGGTCCAGGAGCCGAAAGACTCCTCGCCCGCGAAGCCCTGTTCGTTGCCGATCCAGCGCACGTCCGGGCCGACGTCGCTGAAGATCGCCACGCCGGGCTGGAGCTCGCGGACGAGCTGCCAGGTGTGAATCCAGTCGTAGTACGTGCGGTGGTCGATGTTGCGGCGTTCGCGCGCGCCGCCGTAGTAGCCGTCTCCGCCGTTCGCGCCGTCGAGGAAGAGCTCGAATGCCGGGCCGTAGTTCGTCAGGATCTCGCGGAGCTGTTCCTGGAAGACGGGGAGGTACTCGGGCGTACCGTACTTCGGGTTGTTGCGGTCCCACGGGGAGACGTAGAACCCGACGTCGAGTCCGTACTTGCGGCAGGCGTCGGCCATCTCCTTGACATAGTCGCCCCTGCCGTCGCGGAATTTCGTCTTCGTGATGTTGTGCTCCGTGGTCTTCGTCGGCCACAGGCACAGGCCGTCGTGGTGCTTGCAGACGATGATGATGCCGGTGATGCCGCCGTCCCGGCACGCCTTCACGATCTGCTCGGCGTCGAATTCGGTCGGTGCGAAACGCTGCGGGTCCTCGTCGCCGTAGCCCCATTCCTTGTCGTAGAACGTGTTCGGACCGAAGTGCAGGATCGCGTAGATGTCGTGGTCGCCGCGCTTCAGAATGCGTTCGGAGGGCGCGCGCCCGGCGTTGAATTTCGAGAGGATCGGATACGTCTTCTGAACCTCGGCGTCCGGGTGCATGAACTGCGCGTCCGCGGCGGAGGAGGAAGTGAAGAGGATCGGCGCGGCGAGCGCGAGAAGCGCGGCGGAAAGGATTTGTTGTGTTTTCATGATGAGTTTGTTCCTTAGTTCAAGGAAGGGGAACCGAAATCTTAGTCGTATGCCGAAACGAGAACGGCTAAAACCAGCACCAGCACCCCCTGAAGGATAATGTTTGCAATAAAAATGAAACAGGATATTCCAAGATGTCGGGTCATGCGGGAGAATTCGGACAGCGCGGCCGTATAGATCATGCCGAACAGCAGCAGAACAAGAGGGGAGAAAAAGATAGAGCACTCCCAGAACCGCGACAACGGGGGCGGGGGGGTATCGCGAAACTGTTGGCGTCGACAATCATGTACAAAGGAATCAGAATCGTATGAACCAAAGTCAGGATAAATAACGGCAGAAGACGACTGCGTATCTCCCGAAACTTCTGAAAGTAAAGAAAAAGAATGATCGTCGCGATCCCGTCCGCCGCCATCGCTAAAAACATTACCGGATCGTACATATCATATGTTTCCTATGCTGTTATGTTCCGAGTTCCAGCGGCGGAATGACGGTTCGTTTCAACCGGCAGTTGTTGCAAAAAATGCAACAGCTGTCCGGAAAGGCAGGGGATTACTTGTTGAACCCGTTCGGGTTGTTCTTCTGCCAGTTCCAGGAGTCGCGGCACATGTCCTCCAGGCCGAATTCCGCCTTCCAGCCGAGGACCTTTTCGCTCTTCGCGGGGGTGGAGTAGCAGGTGGCGAGGTCGCCGGGACGGCGGTCGACGAGCTCATAGGGGATTCTGATGCCGTTGGCTTTCTCGAACGCCTTCACCATGTCGAGCACGCTGTAGCCGACGCCGGTGCCGAGGTTGAACACGAATTCGCCCTTGTTATCCTTCATGAAGTCGATGGCGGCGACGTGTCCGCGCGCGAGATCGACCACGTGGATGTAGTCGCGTACGCCCGTCCCGTCCGGGGTGTCGTAGTCGCTGCCGAAGACGTTCAGGTGGTCGCGGCGGCCGACGGCGACCTGGGAGATGAACGGCATGAGGTTGTTCGGGATGCCGCGCGGGTCCTCGCCGATGAGGCCGCTCGGGTGCGCGCCGATGGGGTTGAAGTAGCGGAGCAGGACCACGGTGAACTCCGGATCGGCCTTCGCGAGGTCGCGGAGGATCTGTTCGGACATGTACTTGGTCCAGCCGTAGGGGTTGGTGCAGCCGCCGGTGATGCTGTCCTCTGCGAGCGGCATCCTGTTCGCGCCGTTGTAGACCGTGGCGGAGGAGGAGAACACGATCTTCTTCGAGTTGAACTTGCGGAGCGTCTCGGCGAGCGTGATCGTGGAGTTCAGGTTGTTGTCGTAGTATTCCAGCGGCTTCGCGACGGACTCGCCGACGGCCTTCAGCCCGGCGAAATGGATGGTGCAGTCGATGTTGTGCTCGGTGAAGATGCGTTCGAGCGCGGCGCGGTCGCGCACGTCGGCCTGGTAGAACACGACTTTCTTTCCGGTGATCCGTTCGACGCGGTTCAGGGACTCCGCGCTGGAGTTGTCGAGGTTGTCGATGACGACCACGTCCATGCCCTTGTTGAGGAGTTCGACGCAGGTATGGCTGCCGATGTATCCGGCTCCGCCGGTGACGAGTATTTTCATATTATTTCCTTATGTCGTTCGTGTTATTTCGCGGTGGTGGTGAAGAGCGCGTTGTGCTGTCCGATCACTTTGCCGTCGCGGTATCCGATGGCGGAGAAGGTGTCGTACTGGCCGTTGCGGGCGTCCTCGCTGAACGGCACGGCGTCGAACTTCCACACGACGTTGTTGATGGTGTCCGTGGGCTTGTCGAGCGTCTGGACCAGACGCTTGTTCTGGTACAGCTCGACCTTTTCGGCATTGGAGAAGACGGTGATGGCGATATCCGGCGTGTCGCGCTTCTCCCAGCGGGTGGACATGATGTGCACCTCATTTTCGGGGTTCCAGACGCACTTGTAGAAATAGTACGCGTCCTTCTTCGTCTTGCGGTCACGCGTCACGAGGCCCTTGTCGTTGATGCCGGGAGTGTCGCCTTCGTTGCGGCTGCCGACCGCGAAGTCGAAGAGGATCCAGAGGGAGGTGAAGGTCATGCGCTGTCCCTCGGGCGTGCCGGCGATCTTGTTCCAGGAGTAGATATGTCCGAGGGTCTGGTATTCCTCGGGGTGGAGCCAGCCGCCGGTGTCGTTGCTGGTGCCGGTCCGGTTGTTCTTGCTGCCGGGGTGGAGCGTCATGAAGTCGTCATTGTGCTGGAACGGGTTTCCGCCGTAGCCGTACTCGGTGATGCCGTGGAGATAGAACTTGGCGAGGACCTGGGTGTCGGTCACGCCGTCCTTCGTGTTTTCGAAGGTGGTGCGGGAGTACCAGCCGGGATAGGTGTTGTTGCCGAACCAGTCGGAGATGAGGCCGTTGCTGGCGCCGTTGCGGACTTCCTGTTCGCGTTCGACGTGCCCGACGGGGCGGTAGGGGTCGAGGCGGCGGGCGAGGGTGTAGGCGTCATTGTGGACGCGGACGCACTCTTCGCCGCTCCAGGAATAGAAGATCTCGTTGGAGAGGCCCCAGAGGATGATGCTGGGGTGGTTGTAGAGGTTCACGATCATGTCGTGCGTGAACTGCATCACGTTCTCCTCGAAGGCGGGCGAGTTCGTGAAGCCGTTCACCCACGGGATCTCGGTCTGGCACATCATGCCGATGCGGTCGTAGTCGGCGAACTCGCGCACATTGTGCGGATAATGGGCGCAGCGGAGCCAGTTGAACCCGAGTTCGAGCATGATCTCCTGGTCGCGCCTGCGGTCCTCGTCGGTCATGGCGACGGCGACGCCGGGGGCGTCCTGGTGATAGGAGACGCCGCGGAGGCTGACTTTCTTCCCGTTGAGGCGCAGGAGGTTGTCCTTGGCGCTGTAGGGCAACCGGATGTCTCGGAACCCGTACGGGATGCTGATGCGGTCGAGCTGTTCGCCGTTCACAGCGAGCTCCACATCGACCGTGTAGAGGTACGGATTCTCCTTGCCCTGCCACAGGACCGGGGAATCGAACGTGTATTCGCGGTAGAATTCGTTGCCGCCGGGTGCGACCGCGAGCGGGGCGGATTCGGTCAGCACCACGCCGCCCTCCTTGTCCTTCAGCGTCGTCGTGACGGTCGCGCCCGCCGTAATGTCCTTGCTGAAGACGGACGCGGCGATGCCGAAGCGCACCCGGTCCTGCTTCACGGAGAGCGGGATCACGTGCATCCGGTCGATGCCGTACACCTGCGGGTCGAAATAGACGTTCCCGTCGAGCAGATAGGCGCGTCCGTAGACGCCGTTGCAGAAATTGAAGTCGCCGCTGTTCGGGATCCGGTCGTTGCTGTTGCGGTTGTTCGTGTGGATGATGACCTCGTTGGCCCCGGCCTTGAGCCCGGCGAGCTTCACGGCGAACGGCGTGTATCCGCAGCGGTTCGTGTGCAGCACCGTGCCGTTCAGGGAGACTTCGGCGGTCTGCCCGGCCTCCTCGAACTGGAGAATGTAGTCCTTTACCAGGTCGGATTCCTCCACGTCGAGCGTGTAGCGGTAGTAGGCGTCGCCGCGTTCGAGCGGGACCACGCCGGTGCCGTTCGCGGCGTTCATGGTATGGGGGAGGGGGACCGGCGTGTAGTCGGCGTCGTTTCTCCGCTTGAAGTCAAGCGTTTTGATCTCCTGTATGGACGCCGCGACGGGTTCGGCCTCGGGGGCAGCGGGACGCTCCTCCTGCGGACTGGAGACGCATCCCTGGTTCATGGCTCCGGCGAGCATGGCAGCCGCGCCGAACGCGGCAAAGACGGAGAGTCCCCTGCGAAAAAAACGTGAGTTCATGGGATATAATCCTTTCTGGCCCCGGATCGGGGGCGGACCGGGTTCTGTTTCGTTGAGTTTCTATTCTACACATAAATATAGCGCGAGGGATGGCTTTTTCAACCGGTGCGGCGGATTATTTGGAGCGTTTTTCGAGGGATACAACCCGAAAGCGAAGGTTTTTAACGCGGGATTGCAGAATTGCGTAGCGGACTGCTTGAAAAACCGGATCGAGGCGGTATATTAAAAGAACGATTGAAACATTAACCGGACGGAATCCGGGTGAACCGTGTGAGATTCACGGACTGTCGCGCAACTGTGTGCCGCATGGTGCGGCGAGCCAGATCCCCGCTCCGTTCAAGTTCCCTCCGCCGATGGCGGAATTGTGCCCGAAACACAAGACGGGGAAAGTACGCGGACAGTCTTCTTTCCGCCGCGCGCGGAAACGGACGGTCGGTCCGCGCATTCTGCCATGTCTGCGTCCCGGGGGCAAAGAAGAAAGGACCGCATCATGGTAATCAAGACAAGCGAAGACGGCGTCGTGCGCCTGTACCGGAACAACGAACTCAAGCTGGAGCAGGTCGAAGTCAACGGATACGACTACGAGTACGGGCTGAACATCGGGTCGTTTTTCAGCGAAGACTGGCAGATGGACCCGGAAACGGGGGATTGGTACGCGGTTGTCGCCAAGACGGGCGACGCCGAATATGACACTGCATACGTCGGCAAGGATGCGGGCCTCTTCAATGTGACCGTATCGGCGGACGGCAGTGTCTTCGTGGACGAAGGCGGAAGGATCGGCGGCATCACCATGACCGGCGGCGTGTATTCCGGCTCCGGCATCTGCGAGAACGCAAAAGGCTGGTACGGCGCGGGCATCTGCCTGACCGGATCGCAGGGGACGGGCGAGGTCTCCCTCACCGGGTCCACATTCTCCGGGTGCGAGGTCGCACCCTCGAACGGCTACACCGGACACGGCGGCGCGATCGAGACCTACGGCGGCACGCTGTCGGTGCAGAACAGCATGTTCGCCGGGAACAGCGCAAAGGAAGTCTCGGCGGCGGGCGGCGCGATTGCCCTGTTGTTCTCCACGAGCACGATCACCGGGAGCACGTTCTCCGGCAACTCCGCATATTTCGGCGGCGCGGTCCAGCAGCAGGGCGGCACGATGGAGATCTCCGAATCGCTGTTCCTCAACAACACGACCGAAGGCGAACCGACCGATGCCTATGCACCCGGCGGCGGCGCGGTCGAGCTCCACGAGGGCGCGGCGGCCACGATCACCGGCAGCACGTTCACTGCGAACTTCGCCCGCAGCGGCGGCGCGATCTACAACGACACGTACAAAGGGGCCGTCAGCACGGCGGACATCAGGGACTGCACGTTCTCCGGCAACAGCGCCGAGGTGGAGGGCGGCGCGATCTGGAACGGCGGCAGCATGAAACTTGAAAACGTGGTCCTCGCGACCGAATCCGACACCGTATACAACGGCGGCGCGATGACGTTCGCCGGGGTTAATGCGGTCGGGGCAGGGGTCGTCAACGACGGCAGGATCACCTTCAGCGTCTCCGCCGGGACCGAACCTCTGGTCAGCGATCTCGGGCAGTTCAGCGGAACGGGCTCCTACCTTCTGTCCCTCTCCGCGGACGACGCGGCGGCAGGCGCTTTGCTTGCCGCATCCGCCGGGGCGTTCACCGGCAGCCTCTCGGTCAAGCTCGGCGAGACGGCTTCGTCCGACGCCTTCACCCTGGCCGGCGGCACGGTCGGGAACGACCTCGCAGTCGCCGGTGACGCCGTGCTCCGGCTGGCGAAGGCCGACGGCGCCCTCACGGTCAGGCAGGAAGTTCTGGAAAAACTCGTCCCAGCCGTTTCGAACGACGGTTCGGTCCTGACCTGGGCCGACGCCGGACACACCGGCGGATACTGGGTCGAGATCGCGCAGGGCGACACGTTCGACGGCGCGATCCGCATCGCCACGGACGGCACGGCGTTCGACATCGCCGGCAGGGCAGGGACCTATTCCGGCCGCGCGGCGGAGGCCGAAGGCGCCTTCACGGCGGATCCCGCGTCGTGGGCCTCCTCCGGGAGCGAACCGCGCCAGGTCGTTTCCAACGCAAACTCTCGCGCGGACATCTTCTTCGCGTCCGTCGACACGGCTGACACATGGAGCTCGCTTTACCAGGCGAAGAACACCGTGACGGGCGAGACCATCAGCATTACGGGCAGGAACCGTATCCGCGACACCTTCTCAGGCTCGGAATCCGACGCGAACATCCTGTACCTCTCCGACACGGACAACGGCGACGCGCTCTTCATGGACGACATCTACTCCGACTTCGGCGCGGATGCGGCGCGGCTCAGCCTCATACGGGAAGTGCGTGCGGGCGCAGGCGACGACATCGTCGACATGACCGGCGAACATTTCACCGCCGAACTCGCGGGGATGACCGTCCGCGGCGGCGACGGCGACGATGTGCTCTGGGGCGCGGAGGGCGGCAACAAGCTGTTCGGCGATGCCGGAAACGACCGGATCACGGGCGGCACGGGCGACGACCTGATCGCTGGCGGCGCGGGCGACGATGTACTCGCGGGCGGCGGCGGAAACGATATCTTCACGTTCGGCGAAAACTGGGGGAACGACGTCGTTTCCCAGGCGGGAGGCGGCTCGGTCACACTCTGGTTCGCATCCGGCGACGACTCGAAATGGGATTCCGCCGCGCTGACCTACACGGACGGCGACAACAGCGTTACGGTCTCCGGCATTGACGCCGGGAAGATCACGCTGGTCTTCGGCGAGGCGGAAGGGTACGATGAACTTGCCTCGGCAGGCGCCTTCCTCGGCAGTTCGTCGGAAGCGGTCTTCGAGACGGAGGCCGCGCGCACGCAGGGCATCCTCGCTTCCCTCTGACCGATTCCCGATACATTTCGAAAACATAAAACGCCCCCGGAGTCCTCATCGGATCCCGGGGGCGATTTGTGTTTTCGATGTTTTTAGAGACAGCGGATCACAGATCCGGCATCTTCTTCGAGAGGTCGTACAGGGCGCCGTTCATGGCCTGTTTCATCAGCCTCGGATAGATGCTGACATCCTGGCCGTAGCGGGCGTAGATCCAGTGGTTGAGGTAGTCGCTGTTCCGGCAGCTGTACTCCCAGACGACTTTCCCGCTGACGCGTTCCACAAGCTCGAACTTCACGGCGAGCTCGTTGGTGGAGCTTCCGCTCGGAACGCCCACGATCCAGAGGACCGGGGAGAGGAAGTAGGTGAGGCCGTAGGAGAACATGCGGCCGCGGTAGAACGTGCTGGACACGGAACCGCGCCAGATGTAGTCGGCGTCCGCGGCCTGCGCGGCGTTGTTCGCCTTCTTCACATCCGAGAAGAGGCCGGAGCTCTTCAGACTCGCGATCGAGGCGGCGGCGAGATCGTTCTGGACGTCGAAATGGAAACGTGCCAGCGAGACGAAATCCTCGCTGTTTTCCGGCTGTTCCTTCTCCACGTAGCCTGCGGGTACAAGCGGGATGAACCCGAGGAAGAAGGAGCCGTGGTCTCCGGCCGGACGGTCTTCGGCGAGGTCCGCCTGCTCGGGATCGAAGTATTTCGAACCGCGCTGGTCCATGAAGGGCATGACGGCGACGGACTTCGTGGCGGATCCGGGTTCGCGGAATTTCGCCATCGTGCCGGGCGCGCCCTGATAGTCGAACTTGGCGATGTTGTTGCATGCGCTCAGGAGGAGCGCAGCGGCGGCGAACGCCGCGGAAAGAATGAATTTACGCATAAGAGGATGTCTCCTAAAAAACGAATCGAATGCCGCCGGGGGACCGCCGCACGAACACTTCCATACGGGTGCGGGCGGTCGGCGGTCAGGGCGAAGGCAGGCTTACCAGCCTACGGAGCTTTTCTTCTTCATGAACGCGAGCTGTTTGGTGAACTTCCACATCACAAGCCCCGTCTGCACGTCGGCCATTTCCAGCACGAACGTCCGGGTCACAGCCTGCGTTCCGCCGTCGCGCACGGAATTTGAGGTAACTTTCGGGCGGAGGACCAGGCGCGCGGCCTGAAGCGTGCCGCGTTTGGCGACGGTGCTCTGGTCGAAGTTTTCATCATATTCGAGGTCGCGGGAGGCGGCGATGGCCTGCGTGCGGCCCGCGCCTTCGGCCATGGTGACGTCAACCTTACCGGAATTGAGAAGTTCCTCGAAGAGCATGTCGGTGATCTCGGAGGTATTCAGGTCCGGGTCGTCGGTGTCGTTAATGGTCTTGTCGAGCTTCAGAACCGGAATGGCGTCGTCGTCGCCCATTTCCTGACGGTATTTCTTCAGGAAAGACGTGAACTTGGGGTTCGTCATGGCGCCCTGGACGGCGGCGAGGGTGACCTCGCGCATTTCTTCGCTGGAGACGTTGCCGACCTGGCGGAGTCCGGTTTTCGTGGTGGAGGGGTCGTAGATGACGGTGTTGTTGCTTTCGCAGGCGGCCAGGAACATGGCAGCGGCGGCGGAAAGTCCGAGAACAAGGAAACGAGCATTCATTATGTGATATCCTTTCTGGTTAAGTTAAGATAAATTCCGTATCAGTCTGCCTCTCTGAGGCTGATCTTGAAATCGCTGCAGTTTTTGTACGGAGCGACGGACTGGAGATAAAGCGTTTCGCCGGGGATGATGGTGGCATCCTGCCAATCCGCGAGGACGGTGTTGTTCACGGCCATGCCGTCCTCGGTGAACCAGGTGAAGCGGTAGCGGATCTTGTACGGGTTTTCGCCCGTGATGCCGCTCCACGCCTGCGCGACGACGCCGGTGCGCATGTTGACGACCTCGAGCTGTGCGCGCTTGAACCCGTCGGCGGTCTTGCCGAGCGTGAGGCTCTGGAGCGCGAGGCGGTTCTTCAGGAATCCGTCCGTCACGAAGCGGGCGTCGTTGATGGTGTTCGGCGTCATGGTCTTGTCCGCGTTTTCGACCGTATTGACGGAGTTCTGGCATGCGGCCAGCATCACGATTGCGGCTGCGGCGAGACATCCGGTCAGACCTATTTTCTTCATGGTTGTTCTCCTTATTTGGATTTGATCGGCAGGACGTGGAATGCCACGTTCTGCACGCTGGGTGCATCGACGAAGATGATGGCGGAACGGCAGTCGTCCGGGAGCTTCAGCGCCTGGGAGACCGTCATCCCGCCGGCAAGATTGAGGTTGAGTTTGACCTGTTTGTCTTTCGGCATCGGGAACTGGGTGAGCTGGAATTCCTTCGGGAGGATCTCCCAGCTCCGCGTATCGGCAGTGTTCATGGCGTAGCGGTAGGCGGCGCCTCCGATCGCGACGCTCGCCAGGGCGACGGCCTGAACAGTGGGGTCCATATCCTTCTGCGCGGCGATCACGGCGATGCCGGCGTAGTAGGCGGCCTCCTTGATGAGCGTGTTCAGGACGATGCGCGTGATCATGCCGGGGAGACGTTCGTCGAACTCCTGCGCGAGGATGCCGTCCATGTCGGCGAGGATCATCGAACTGTATTTTTTTCCGCCCGCTTCGGCGACGAGGTCCCGGAACGGCGCGTCGTAGAATTCGCACATGGGCCACGCGGTCATGATCGGGAAGTAGATCGAAATCTCCTGAAGGGCGGCGGTATGTCCGTTCGCGAAGACCACGAACACGCAGTCCTCGTCCAGCGGGAAATCGAACGGCTCGACATCGGCGAGGTAATCCGGGAGTTCGCGTCCCGCCTTCTTCATGACGGTGACATAGTATTTGCGGAAGAGCGGGTTGTTCGGCATGGCTTCGCTGAGACGCTGGAAGTCGACGCGCGCGTTGTCATAGTTGCCGTCGCGCACGGAACCGAGTCCGGAAAGGAAGATCGCGGCAGGGTTGAGGAAATTGCCGTAGCCTTTATTCGCGATCTCCCTGACTTGTGTCATGCCGTTTTTGAACGCGATGTTGTCCGGGCTCCCGGAAATCCCGGATATGGTCCCCGTCTCTTCGGTCTTCTTCGCGGCTTCGGGATTCTGCGCCATTTCCTCTTCGAGGCGTGCCTTCTCCTGTTCGAAGAACTTGCTGTAGTCGTCCTGAACCTTCTTCTGCTCGTTGCGGAGGCGGCGGATCTGCGCGTGGAACGCCTCTTCGTTGCCGGTCCCGAGGTAGGCCAGCGCTTTATAGACGGCCAGCGCGATGCGGTCGCGGCAGTATCCGCGGTAGGGCAGGGCGTTGAGGTTGGTGAGAGCGGCTCCGACTTCCGCGCCGACATCGCGGGCGCTGACATCGGCGCGTTCGTCGTACAGTTCGATCAGATCCTCGGCGATTTTGAGCTGGTCGATGGCCTCCCGGAAGTTTCCGAGGTGGAAATTCATGCTTCCGGCTTCAAGCCGCCATACGAGCTCGTCGCCGGTATCGACGACCGAGGAATTGTACCAGGCGGGCTCGCGGAGTTTGTAGTCGATCTCATCCAGCGCGCCCTCGTTGTCGCCTTTGAGGTAGTCGGACATCATTTCCTCTTTCTGCGCGTGCGAATTGATGACGCTGGAACAGCCGGCGAGGAGGAAGCCGACCGCGGCGGGCAGAAGTCCGCGGACGACACGGGAGAGGGCGGGGTTGCGGCGGAATCTCATGCAATCAATCCTTGACGGCCTCAAGCTCTTTCGTGTCGCCGGCGGGCTTCTTCTCGGCATCATCCTTCTCCGCGTTCCTGTCCTTGAACGCCGGGGATTTCATGATGCCGGGGACGATCTTCTGCGGGATGATGGTTTTGATGAGGTACTTGCCGTAGTCGTCGACGGTCCAGTCGCGGGTCATCGAGACGGGGAGGTCGCGGAAGTTGATCCGTTCCTCGAACGGAACGCTGCCGAGCGTTTCACCGGTCTGGGCGGAGATGATGCGGACATTACCCTCGAGATTGCCGATGTAGCGGAATCCGCGTGCGCCGGTCTCGGCGACGTTGAACGCGATCTTCTCGATCTCGAATCGGGTGATCGTGGCCTGGATGAGCATTTCGACCTCGAGGAGTTTTCCCGCCTTGACGTACATCTTGGGCTCCAGTTCGTTCAGGTTGTCCATATCGTTCTTCTTCAGGATCTTCGCGACAGACTGGAGGTTCTGGAGGCGCAGCCCCTTGTCGAGCATGGCGCTTTCGAGCCGGACGTTGAAGTCTTCGGAAAGGTATTCGGGAGCGCGGACCTTGATGACCGGGGCCAGGATCGCGGAGCGGCGGAGGCTCTTGTCGTCGGAGAGGAGCTTCTGCACGGCGGCCTCGATCTGGTCGGCGAGTTCATCCAGGTCCTTTACGCGGAGGTTCGCAGTGCGCGCCTGGTCGATTTCGCCCGTGGAGGCGTCCAGGATCCGCATGGTGCAGTTCAGACGGGTCCCGAATCTGCTGACTTCGGAGACGAGGATGTATTTCACGCCCTCGACCTGACCGAGCCTGGCCTTCTGGGTGGAGTTCAGGTTCACGAGGTCGGAACCGGTCGTGAGGCCGATTTCCGTCATCATCTGCTTCAGGGCGCTTCGGGAAACCAGGGTGTATTCGTCGGACTGGATCGAGGTCTCCAGGATGTCCCAGAAGGCTTCGATGTCGGACGCAGGCACGCCGCCCTTTCCGACGGGTTCGGCGACGGCGAGCTTATCGGCGGCGAGAACGCCGGCGGAGAGAACGACGCAAACGAATGCGGCGAGGATCTTATTCAGGTTCATGGATGTCATCCTTTCCGGTTATTCTTTTTCCAAAGTGGTCGTGACGGTCTGGTCGGCTTTCACATCGAGCGTGATCGTCTGGGGACGGAAGCCGTCGGCCTTGATCTCGATCTTATGCTTTCCTTCGGGGAGCGGGAAGGCTTCCCCGCCTGCGCCAACCAGGACCCCGTCGGCATAAACGGAAGCCTGCGAGGGGGTGAATCCCTTTCCGGAGGCGGAGGGATTGACCGTGACCATGTACGGCATCGGCGTGACGCTCACCTTGTTCTTCCTGCCTTCCCTGCAGACGTCGTAGAGTTCTTCGGCGGCCTGCTCCAGGGCGGACTTCATGAGGCTCTGGAAGATGTTATTGTCGAACTGCTCCGTGCTGACGGGGCGCTGTTCGCGGTAGGTGCCGGTGTAAACGTTGCCGTAGACGGAATGCTGGGCGACGAGGTCGATCATCTTGATGGTGACGTCGAGCGAATAGGTCGTTGTGTTGGTCCGGATCCCGTAGCCGGAGAACGAATTGGTCCTGGTCTGGATGTCGGAGACGGTACCGTAGATCAGGTGCGTGGCGCCGGTCTCCCTGGCGATGCGAAGCATGAAATCCCGGGGGAAATCGTCCTCCTTCTTGAGCTTCTCCATGGCAGCGGCGACTTGCGAGATGTCCATGGTGCCGAAGACGTCATTGTGGCGGGACAGGTACGCGCTCAGGTATTCCGCGCCGATCACCACCGGGCGCGGCTGCCCCTTCACGATGCTGTCGTACAGGTCGAGCGCCTTTTTCCGCGAGAAGACGTTGTCGTCGATCTGCGCCTCGCGGCCGGCGGTGTTCGTCCTGACATTATCCCATGCGTCGATCATGCGGACATACCCCTGCATGACGCCGTTCATGGTCCTGTGGTCGGCGTCGTTGAGCGTGTTCTGGGGCGGGATGACGATCGGGGTGTTCTTCTCGTTGAGGAACCGTTCCTGACCGATGGTGTCGATCGTGGTAAAATCCAGCACGCAGACCTTGAAAGGCTTCCACGCGGGCTTCTCATTTTCCTTGACCTTGACCGTTTCCGTAATGACGGTCGTCGTGGTGGTCCGGGTCGTCGTGGTCTCCTTTTCCCCTGACGCATCCGCGGCATGGTCCGGCGCCGCCGCAAATGCCAGCACAGATGCCGTCAATGCGGCAAAATACAGTTTCTTCATGGTGTTTCAAGCCTCCTTGGTTCAGGTCAGCTAAAAAATGTCTTCGGGAACCGTCGACCGTGAGCAGGAAACTCCGCGGCAGACGGCATGAACGCGGCCGCAGAGGGACTCCACTGCTTCGCGCGACCTCAAATATTATAATGCATATTTCAAGAAAAATCAAGCACAAACATGAAAAAACGGCAAAAAAAGTTCGGAGAAACGAAATAATCGAAACAAAAGAGCGAACCGGACGGGGGCAATCCGGTTCGCGGAGATCAGAAAAGGGAGAGGATAGCGTCAATCGCGCTTGACGTGGTTGCGGAGCGGGGCGGGACCGCCGTTCGGAAGCACGTCCGGTCCCTGGATCGGGCCGTTCCCGTCGAGCTCGCGGAAGAGCGCCTCGCGCTCCTCGTCCGAAAGCTGGTCGAGGGGGTTGTCACCGCGACGGTTGATGCGTCCGGCGCCCCATGGATTCATGACGGCGGGATTGACGATGCCGGAGCCGGGGGCAGCCTGTTTTCTGCGGGCTTCCTCAAGTTCCTTCTGCTGCTTTTCGAATTCTTCGAGCTCGGCTTTCTCCTTTGCGGCCTTTTCCTCGGCCTTCGCCTTGTTTTCGGCTTCCAATTCTTCCTTCACGGCCTTGGCGGTCTCGGGGAAGTCCTTGTCAAGGCCCTTCACGGCGTTCTGAAGCTGTTCCAGGAAAAGGGGCGTGTAGCCGACCTGCTTCCAGAGTTCCTTCTGTCCGTCGGAAGAGAGGATGAGGATGGTCGGATAGGCCTCGACGGAGAACTTCGCGGCAAGGGAGTCGTTCTGCTTCTTCACGCCGTCGTCAAGCTTCGCTTCCCTCGGGAAGTCGAGGAAAAGGGTCACGAGATGCTTTTCCGCAAAGTTCTTGAACGCGGGCTGAAGAAGGATGTTCTTCTCAAGATTCTGGCACGGCGGGCACCAGTCGGAACCGGTGAAGAGCGCGAGGATCGGCTTCTTGTCCGCCTTGGATTTGCCGACGGCCGCCGTGAAATTGTCGAGCCAGCCTGCGGGCGTCTTGCCGGGAGTGAATTCGCCGGGGTGCTCCTTGATGTATTTCTCGGCCTCGGCTTCGATCTGCGCCCCGCGGATGCGTTCGCCCATGGCTTTGGCGCGGGCACGGTCGCGCTCCACGATCTGGCGCATCTGGTCGGCGGAGAGGCTGCGCATACGGGAGGAATCCGGCGGCGCGACGGGAGCCGTGACCGTTTCAAGAGGCTTCCCGTCCGCCTTCTGCACGTCATCCTTGACGAGTCCGGGCTTGATCGCAGGGGCCTTTGCCTTCGTGCGTTCCTGGATCATTCTCACGCGGGCCTGGTCCCGCTCAAGGATCTGACGCATGGTGTCGCCGTCCAGTTCGGATTCGGGGGGCGCACCGGCATCGGACCAGTTGAGGTCGAGCGTGACGAATCCGCCGCCCTGGTTGGCCTGAGCGAACGCAGGAACTGTGCTGAGGAGGAGTGCGGCCGCGGAGACCGCTGCGAAAAACGTGATCCTGTTCATATTCGGAATCCTTCCAAATGTTGAAAAAGTGATTGAAAACGGATTGATTACTGCATATTGGACGGTACGCGCAGGCGTTTTCTTAGCGCTTTCTGCAAAAAAAAGCAAAAAACGTTTTCAGGCGAATGCGCGGGCGGCATTCCGTTGCGGGCACGGTCACAATGCGGAGGGGAATGATGCGGCGGCGGATTCGATGGCGGCGTTCAGTTTCGCGAGCATGGAGAGGATGCTGCAGAGCATGGCTGCGGTGAATACGACGGCGAAGAGAGAGGTTTTGTCCATGGCATGAGCCTTTCCTGTGAAAGAAGTTGCTGTTTCAAAAAGTTGTTTGCAAGAATTGGATGCCGGAGGACGCGGGTTTCTTAGCGTGAAGCGAAAAACTTCCGCAAAAGATGCCGGAAACCCCAAACACACTTGAAAAAGAAAGGAAGTCCGGCTATTTTAATTAGGAACATTATCTCCACGAAACGGCAGAAAATCCGCCGTTTCAAAACGATGCAACCCCCGGAGAAACAATGAAAATCCTTCTCATAGACGGGCAGGGCGGCGGCGTAGGCCGTCAACTCGCGATTCAAATCAAACAGGCCTTTCCCGATGTCCAGCTCGCCGCCGTCGGCACGAACACCATCGCCACGTCGGCCATGCTGAAAGGCGGTGCGGACACCGCAGCGACCGGCGAAAACGCCGTGCTGGTGGGCGTGAGGAAAGCCGACATCATCATCGGTCCGCTCGGGATTGCCGTGGCGGATTCCCTGGGCGGGGAGATCACCCCCGCGATGGCAAACGCCGTCGCGCAGTCCGACGCGAAACGCATCCTGCTGCCGTTCAAGCACTGCGACAACGTGATCGTCGGCGTATCCGATTTCACGCTCGGCCATCTGATCCAGCAGGCGGTCGAAGAAATACGAAAAATCATTCCTTGATTTTTTGATCTCGGCGTGATATAGTATAACAATAAAAACCGGGACAGATAATGTTCTGTCGGGAATGCAGAAGCATTCCGCTCCCGGCTCGCAGCAAACTTGATCCGGACGCCTCACGAAGAGGCGTTGTTTCCCGAGATGGGAAATGCGACCATTTTACTATCAATCAGGAGGTCGAAATGGCTTGTTTCAGTGCACCCCTTGCAGCCGCGATCGCGACCGGGATCGTCCGGCGTGGCATGGCGGCAAAAACCGTCGAACAACCCGGAACCATCAGCTGGGCCACGAAGCTCGGCTGGCTCGAAAAACTTTTCTTCGGCGGATGCGCTCTGCTGGCGTTCGAACACATCTGGCACGGCGAAATCATCTTCCAATTCCCGTTCCTGACCGGAGTCAAGGACGGAGAAACGGCGGAAGTCCTGCGCGAGATCGCGACCGTGGGGACCGCCATGACCGTCCTCATCATCGCCGTATGGATCGGGATGCTGATCGCCTCATCGATTATCGTGAAACGCGGCCGCGCCGCCGAAGCGGAGGGCTGAACCATGTGTCTCATCCTGACTGCCATCGCGGCCGTCGTCAGCACCGCTGTCTGGTATTCCTCCGCCAAAGCCCGTGAGATGAACGTCAGCGTGCTGTGCTGGCTTTTCTGGGGCGCCGCCATCATGTGGCTGGTGGACCTGGCGTTCGAATACGCGGAGGAGGGGGCGAAGGTCTTCGAACCGGCTTTCGCCGACGTGCTCAATGACTCCCTGCTCGGGCTCGCCGTGATTACGATCGCACTGGTGATCTGGATCGCCGTGCTGCTCATCCGCGATCCGAAGGGCGTCGTGCGCTCGGTCCTGATGAAGAAAGCCGCCTGAAAAGCGACTGCAAACGCCGGAATCAAATCCGGCAGAACGATTCGAATCACGATTGAAGCATTCGGCCCCGCCGGAGGTTCCTGACGACTTCCCGGCGGGGCTTTTTGTGCCGGTTCGATGACGGGGCAGGGGCGGCATGTTCTTCTCCGCCCCGATGCCGCAGACAGGGCTCACGGCCACCAGCGCTTGATCGTGCCGATGACGAAGAGCGCGACGATGGCGAGCGGGAGCAGGGTGAAGAGGTACCAGCGCGTCCAGAGCGGGAGCTTCAACCCCTTGCCCGTGTTCGCCTCCTCGAAGAAGTTCCGCCAGCCCCATGCCGCGGACGTGCCGCAGAAGATGACGACGAAGACCGATCCGAGCGGGAGCAGGATGTCGCTCACGATATAGTCCTCCAGGTCGAGGAACGTGGAGTCGCCGCCGAGCGGGTGGACGCCGCTCAGGAGGTTGAACCCGAGGGCGCAGGGCAGGGAGAAGACCGCGATCACGGCGGCATTCACCAGAGCGGCCTTCGGACGGGAGAAGTGCAGCTCGTCGATCATGAAGGCGATCAGGTTTTCGAAGACGGCGACGACCGTGGTGAACGCCGCCGCGCTCATGAAGAGGAAGAAGACCGCGCCCCAGAGACGCGGCCAGATCAGGTGGTTGAAGACGTCGGGAAGCGAGAGGAAGACGAGCCCGGGCCCGGAGGAAACGTCGATGCTGTAGGACTTGCATGCGGGAAAGATCACGATGCCGGCGAGCACTGCCACGGCGGTGTCCAGCATGATGATGATGAGGGATTCCTTCACCAGCGAATGGTCGCGCCCGATGTAGCTGCCGAAGATCGTGATGCTGCCGACGCCCAGGCTGAGCGTGAAGAACGCCTGTCCCATGGCGGCGACCACCACTTCGGAAAGCCCGGTCTTCCGGACCGCGGACAGGCTCGGCATGAGGTAGAATTTCAGTCCGTCCTTCGCGCCCGGCAGGAAGAGCGCACGGACGCACAGGACCAGGAGCAGGACGAAAAGCCCGCTCATCAGGATCTTCGTGATGCGCTCCACACCGTTCTTCAGCCCCGCGCCGCAGATGGCGGACCCGGCGGCGACCGTGATGCACATGAAGAGGACGTTCTTCCACGGGCTGGCGGTGAGGTCGCCGAAATGCTTCCCGATCGCCTCGGTGTCCAGCGCGGAGAGCCCGCCGAAAAGGTAGTCGAACGTGTAGCAGAGCATCCAGCCCGTCACGGTCGTGTAGAAGATCATCAGCACGGCGCACCCGGCGCAGAAGATCCCGGCCGGGACCTGCCAGGCGCCCGGATGCGAGTGTGTCAGCGCCTTCGCCGCACCGAACAGCGTGCGTTTGCCGGCGCGTCCGATGGCGAGCTCCATGACCATCAGCGGCAACCCCATGACGACGAGGAAGAAGAGATAGAATGCCACGAAGCACGCGCCGCCGTATTTGCCGGTGACGTAGGGGAAACGCCAGATATTGCCGAGTCCGATGGCGCATCCGGCGGTGAGAAGGAGAAATCCGAGGCGGGAACCGAGCGATTCGCGGTTGTCAGTTTGCATGGGGGGGACACTCTTTCGAAGAGATCGTTTGGGAACGGAAGCAGGGAGGGGCGGGCGAGGCGATGTCCGGAATTCAGGTTTCAGGGCGCAGAATTGCCCGGAGCAGACGGATGTTCATTGGTCGCCGCCGTCCTTGTCATTTTTGTTTCCGGCAAGTTTCAACAGGAGCGCGAGGGTGTTGATAACGAAATAGACCAGCAGCCCGTAGCCGAGCAGTTTGTATCCGCTCATAAGCCCCCAGACGACACCGACGCCCAGCAACAGTTCGATAGCGATAAAACCGATTAAATCTTTGTCTTTCACGAAAGTCTCCCGCGTTCTGAAAAATCCTGGCAGGGACGAACCAGTGAAACGGTCCGAGCCCTATTCAATGTACTACTTTCCGAACAAAAAGTCAAGAAAGGAACGCAAGATTTGCCGGAAAGAAAGGATTTCGCGGGAGGTGTTTCGCAGGGACGCACAATCCGCCACGGCTCCCGGATATGGATGCGCGGCCGTCCGGCTTTGCGAAATGCCGGGGCGGACCGGACCGGACTTTCGCCGTACCCATGCGGGCGCATATGCCCTGCGCAGGCGACATTTTTGAAAATAAAGATGAAAACGACTTGAAAAAAGGCGAGTCCCGGGATATATTATATGCTTCAGCCCGAAAAGCGGACGAGCTTTTGGGCAAACTGGAAACCAATAAACCAACAACCAAACCAGGAAACCAAACAATGAGCGAAGAAACAAAGAAGGATGCAGCCGTCGTGCAGAAGAGCTACGTCATCATCGATGACAAACTTACGATGGACGATCTGCTGAGCGGACAGACCAAAACCGATTTCAAGGTCGACTCGATCGTCTCCGGTACGATCGTCGAGAAGCGCCAGGACGGCGCACTGGTCGACATCGGTCTGAAGGCCGAAGGTTTCATCCCCTATACCGAGTTCAAGAACTGGGAAGAGGTCAACGTCAACGACCAGATCGACGTCTATCTCGAGGAACTCGAAAACGAACAGAACCAGCCCGGAATCAGCCTCCAGAAGGCGGCCTTCATCCAGACCTGGAAGAAGATCACCTCCGACTTCGGCGAAGGCAGCGTGATCCGCGGCAAGATGAAGAAGAAAGTCAAAGGCGGCATCCTGATCGACCTCGATGGCGTCGAGGCATTCCTCCCCGGCTCCCAGATCGATATCGGCCCCGTCAAGAACATCGACGACCTCATCGATCAGGAATACGATTTCAAGATCCTCAAGATCAACCAGGAACGCCACAACATCGTCGTTTCCCGCCGCGAACTGCTCGAAGAGTCCCGCAAGGACATGCGCGCTCAGTTCCTGAAGGAAATGAAGATCGGCGAGCTCCGCAAGGGCAAAGTCAAGAACATCACCGATTTCGGCGCGTTCATCGACCTCGGCGGCGTGGACGGACTCCTCCACATCACCGACATGTCCTGGGGCCGCATCACGAACCCGAAGGAAATGCTCGAAGTCGGGCAGGAAATCGAGGTCATGGTCCTCGACATCGACTTCGCCAAGGAGCGCGTCTCCCTCGGCCTCAAGCAGAAGTCCGCGAATCCGTGGGACGACGTCGAGACCAAGTATCCCGTCGGCTCCACCGTCAAGGGCCATGTGGTCAACATCATGCCCTACGGCGCGTTCGTTGAGATCGAACAGGGCGTCGAAGGCCTCATCCACATTTCCGAAATGTCCTGGACCAAGCGCATTACGAAGGCCAGCGACGTCGTCAGCAGCGGCGAGGAAGTCGAAGCCGTCATCCTCGAGGTCAACAAGGCCGACAAGAAGATCTCCCTCGGCCTCCGCCAGAAGACCCGCAATCCGTGGGAAGTCCTCGCCGAGAAGTATCCTCCGGGAAGCCACATCAAGGGCAAGGTCCGCAATATGACCACCTACGGCGCGTTCGTCGAAATCGAAAACGACATCGACGGCATGATCCACGTCTCCGACATGTCCTGGACCCGCAAGATCAACCATCCGAACGAAGTCCTGAAGGTCGGCGAGGAAGTCGAAGCCGTCATCCTCGACATCGATCCGACCCAGCAGCGCATCTCCCTCGGCCTCAAGCAGACCGAGATCGATCCGTGGGCCAACATCGAGCAGATCTACAAGATCGGCGACGTCGTGAAGGGCAAAGTCACGAAGGTCACCGCGTTCGGCGCCTTCATCGAGCTCTCCCACAAGATCGACGGTCTCGTCCACATCTCCCAGATCTCCCGCGACCACGTCGAAAAGGTCAAAGACAAACTCAATCTCGGCGACGAGATCGAAGCTGTCGTGATCAAGATCGACAAGGACGAACGCCGCATCGGCCTCAGCATCAAGGCGCTCGAGGAAGGTTTCAGCGAAGAGTCCATCAAGGCCGCCGGCGAGGAAGTCTCCGCCGCGCTCAAGCCGGGCGAAGCACTCGGCGACATGGGCACCATCTTCGGCAACTCCCTCGACAACCTCGACCTGAAGAAGGATTGAGCGAAGTCCCGGGAACCATCCCGCAAGATCGCATCCGCCCCGCAGGAATCCGTTTCCTGCGGGGCTTTTTACTGCCCGGATCTCCTCTCCGGGGCTTTTTGCTGCCCGGACAGAAGATTCTTTCCCTTTTCCCGAAAAAGCCTGAAAACGGCATTTGCCTTTTTGAGTTTATTATGCTATATTGAAGAATAATTCCCAAATCAAAACTCTTTTGCAACCACGCCACCAGAAAGGTTTTCCCATGGCCACTTACTATAACGTCTATTCCGGCACAACCAAAACCGGTCTGACCGCAAATGCAAAAGATGTCATCATATGCGTCTCCAAGGGCGGCACAGCGATCAAATCCGATGTCGGCAACTATGGGGAAATGGTCGTCTATTCCGGCGGGATCGCGATTTCCTCCTTCATTCAAACGAACGGCGTCCTGCATGTCTCCACAGGGGCGATCGATTCCTTCGCCAGCGTCAAGGGCGGAGAGATGAACGTCAATTCCGGCGGGAAGGCGAGTTCCTCCTTTATTCAGAACAACGGGACCATGTTTGTCTACGCAAAAGGAATTGCGATCGACACCGTCCTCTCCAACACCGTGGGAAAGATGTATGTTTCCGGCGGTTCGGCGATCCATCCCGTGGCTTACTCCAACAGCCTGATCGAACTCGAATCCCGCGGCATCGCGAGCAGAGCATGCCTTTTCGGCGGGAAGATGACCGTCTACGAAGGCTGCAAGGCCGTTGACACGGAGATCGACAGAGGCGGATCCGCGATCATCAGTTCCGGCGGGAGCATCAAGAATACCCATATCAGCGCATACAACGGTTCGGGCGGCGAACTGCATGTCCGATTCGACGGCAAGGCGGCCGAGACCACGGTGGACTACAAGGGAAAGATGTATGTAAGCAACGGCGGCACGGCGGACAAGACGTACCTGAACGGCAGTATGTATGTCTCCCTCGGCGGAACCGCGAGCAGGACCATCGTTTCCGGCGGCAGCATGGTCGTTTCCAACGGCGGCTCGGCTACGAAGACCACCGTTTCCGGCGGCAGCATGATCGTTTCCCAGCACGGCATGGCGATCAACACCACCGTACTTGACGGGGGAAAGCTCGTCATCGCATCCGACGGCACGGCGACAAAGGCCACGGTCAGCGGCACCATGATCGTTTCCAACGGCGGCACGGCAAACACCGTCACGGGCAGAAAAGCACTGATCGAGGTTTCCGCCGGGGCATCCGCGTCCAATGTCGTCGCCAGCGGCGGCACGATGTTCATCTCGAAAGGCGCGACCGTCACCAACCTCACGAACAAGGGCGCGGACATCCGGGTGGAAAAAGGCGCCGTCGTCTCCAACTGCAAAGGCAATCCGCTGGAGTTCGCCGACAGGGACGGCGGCTGGAACGAATATGAGAAGGGGGAAACGCCGTCGGGTTATCATGACGTCAAGGTTGAGAATATCCCCGACTCCACCAAGAAGATCGCGCTGGACACGGACGGCTCCGTTTCCATGAACGGGATGATCAATTTCGTCGGATACGAAGACGAATACGACTACGGAAGGATCAACCTGATCAATGCGGCGAACCTTTCCTTCAAGGTCGAGGCCACGGGCAAGGCGAAGTTCACGATCTGGAGATGGGACGGGTCGAAGATGATTTCGGTGCAGTCGACCGCCCTGAAGAAGGATTCGAAGACCGGGCTGTTTACGGTGACGACGAAGAAATGCCTGCTGGAAAAGGAGAACGAATACTACATCTCCGTGCAGGCGCTGAACGTGAAGACCGGCGGCTTCGCATATTACAATGTGCACCTCAACCGGGAGGACGACAACTGCATCTTCTACAACCATTGCGACGACTCCGAGAACTACTGGATGGTCGATTCGAAAAAGAACCTGAACATCTCGGCGGACATCCCGACGCGGACGCTCTCCTTGGGCGAATCGAAGACGCTCCAGGTGGACGTGACTGCGCTTAATTACAGGAAGACATGGAACAACTTCGTCGGACACAACGACGATACGGACTATGCGAAGATCAAAGTGACGCAGAATCTGAAGACGAGTTTCACGGTCGAGGCGACCGATGCCGCGAAGTTCACGGTCTACCAGATCGTCAACAATAACGGCAAATACTCCCTGAAGTCGGTCAAGTCGAAGGCGCTCGCGAAACAGAAGGACGGGACGTTCAAGGCGACGCTCTCCATCGTCTCCCTGAAGTCCGGGAACGACTACTGCGTCTGCATGACGTCCACAAATGCGAAGAAGGGCGGCAACGCATACTACAACGTGACGTACACGGCGGTTTCGGCGGACTCCGCCGCGCTCACCATGCCGGAGACGGACAGCCTCGCCATGCCCGGCAGCCTGAGCTTCGGCCGGTATGATGCGGATGCCCTCGCGGATGCCTCCGCCGCATCGCTCCTGCAGAACGATTCCCTGCTCGCTCCGGGCATTGCCATGCTGGCGTAATCCGCCTGAAACGAGCAGAACAATTCAGGACTCCGGACGGGCGTTTCCACGCACGGAGTCCTTTTTTGCACGCGTTTTGTGGAAGATTTTTGCATTTCGAGCTTGAAAAAACGAAAAAGTCGGCTATATTTTTTTTCAATTCATTTTTCAGCGAATGACGAGGCGCCATTACATGATGTTCCACACGACAGACGGTTTCAATGAGCACAGCGGATCTTGTTCCGCCGTGCCGCTCTCCGCTGTCCGCGACATCGCCTCCATTCGCATCGCGTCCGATGCCATTATCAGCATTATTATTACGCAGGCCGCCCGTTGAAACCCTTTGCACAGGGAAGATACGGGTGGTCCGGATGCGTCGTTTCCACCCGTATCCGGATGCCTGATTTTTCCTGAGCAATCCTAATACAACCCAACACAAGGATCGCAAGACATGGACAACAAAGAACAAATCTCCATGAGAGTTCGAGAGCTCAGGGCTCAGAAAAACTTCACCGTGCCGCAGATGGCGGAGCTCCTCGGCGTTTCGCCGGAGGAATACTCCCTGTACGAAAGCGGAGCCAAACAGGCGCCGTTCTCGTTCTACTACAATCTGGCGGGACACTTCGGGCTGGACGTCTCCTCGGTGATCAGCGGCGAGGCGCCGAACCTGGCGCTGTACACCGTCACGCGCAGCGGCGAGGGCTTCCCCTTCGTCCGCCGTCCCGAGTTCTCCTACCTGCACCAGGCCATCCGCATGAAGGACCGCACAGGCGAGCCCTTCATCGTCACCGCCCCGCCCGCCGGCAAGAACGAACCACTGCAGTACTCCGAGCACAACGGCCAGGAATTTGTCCTGATCCTGTCCGGTTCCCTGAGGGTATTCCTGCACGGCAAGGAGGAGGTCCTGAACGAGGGCGACAGCATCTATTTCGACGGCCGCGAAGCGCACGCCATGCTCGCCGCCAACGGCAAGCCCTGCAAGTTCCTCTCCATCGTCATGCACAGCAAATACGACGACGAAAAGCCCGACCGGTTCGCGTTCGTCCCGCAGCCCGTCGTGAAGGAGCCCCCGACCGGCAGCCGCCGTCTCCTGTACCAGGACTACATGGACGAGGAGTGGAACGAGGACGGGACGCTGAAGGCCGTGCATTTCAATGTGCCGGAGAACTTCAATTTCGCGTTCGACGTGGTGGCCCGCCTCGCGTCCGAGTGCCCCGACAAAATCGCCATGAAGTGGGTCTCCAAGGACAAAGTCTGCCGCGACTTCACCTTCCGCGATATCTCTGAGAACGCCATGCGCGTCGCGAACCTGCTGCACTCCCTCGGGATCCGCAAGGGCGACCGCGTGATGCTGGTCCTGAAACGCCATTACCAGTTCTGGTTCGTGCTGAACGCGCTCCACATGATCGGAGCGGTCGCGATCCCGGCCTCCTGCCAGATGACCGCCCACGACTTCGAATACCGCTTCAAAAAGGCCGATGTCCGCTATGTGATCAGTTCCGCCGACGGCAACATCACGAAGGAGATCGACGAAGCCGCCAAAGTGACCGGCATGACGCTCAAGCTCTCCGTGAACGGACAGAAGGACGGCTGGCTCGACCTCGACGCCCTGTATCCGAACTTCCCGCCCGTCTTCCAGCGCCCCGCCGACCAGAAGACCACCGATCCGAGCCTCATCTTCTTCAGCTCCGGCACCACCGGCTATCCGAAGATGGTCGAGCACGACTACTCCTATCCGATCGGGCACATCATGACCGCGCGCCACTGGCACAAGGTCAACCCCGACGGGCTCCATTTCACGGTCGCCGACACCGGCTGGGGCAAGGCACTCTGGGGCAAGATCTACGGCCAGTGGCTCTGCGAAGCAGGCGTCTTCACCTTCGATTTCGACCGTTTCCACGCTGCCGACATGCTCCCGATGTTCAAGCAGTACGGCATCACCACGTTCTGCGCCCCGCCGACCATCTTCCGTTTCCTCGTGAAGGAAGACCTCTCCCAGGTCGACTTCTCCACGCTCGAACACGTCACGACCGCCGGCGAGGCCATGCCGCCCGAAGTCAGCGAGGCTTTCGCGCGCGTTTCCGGCCAGCTCCCGTATGAGGGATTCGGCCAGACCGAAACCACGCTGACCATCGCCACGCTCGCCGACATGAAGCCGCGTCCCGGATCCATGGGCCGCCCGAACCCGCAGTTCGAGGTCGTCCTGCTCGATCCGGATGGAAACCCGGTCAGCACCGGCGAGACCGGCGAAATCTGCGTGAAGGTGCCCCCGGACAACCATCCGTGCGGGCTTTTCCGCTGCTACCTGAAGTCCCAGGAGGACACCGACAAGGTCATGCACGACGGCTACTACCACACCGGCGACCAGGCGTGGCAGGATGAGGACGGCTATTTCTGGTATCAGGGCCGCGCCGACGACATCATCAAGACGTCCGGCTACCGCGTCGGCCCCTTCGAGGTCGAAAGCGTCCTCATGGAACTCCCGTACATCCTCGAATGCGCCGTGACCGGCGTCCCGGATCCCGTCCGCGGCAAGGTCGTGAAGGCCACCGTCGTGCTCGTGAAGGGCAAAGAGGGCAGCGACGAGCTTAAGGAAGAGATCAAAAACTATGTGAAAACCCACACTGCGCCGTACAAATACCCGCGCATCATCGAATTCGTCGCCGAACTCCCGAAGACCGTCAACGGCAAGATCCGCCGCGCCGCGATCCGCGCGCAGAACGAAGCCGCCGCTTCGGACGAAAAGAAGGCGTGATCCCGCCCTCGAATCGACTTGTTTGAATTCATCAAGTCCTGCAGGAAGCTAAAACTTCCTGCGGGACTTTTTTGCAGGCGGATCAAGCGTTTTTTTCGGTAAAAAATTCCCTGCCGGGAAAGGATCGGGGCAGGGGAGATGGAATATAAACCGAGGCGAGGGAAGGGGCGGCTATGCCGCCTTAATCCATGGCAGGCTCGAAGAACACTTTTACGCGGCGCGTGCGCGGTCCGTCGTACTCGCAGAAATAGATCCCCTGCCACATGCCGAGCTCGAGTCGGCCGTTGCGGAACGGCACGGTCTGGCAGAATCCGGTGAGGATCGCCTTCAGATGCGCATCGCTGTTGCCCTCGCAGTGCTGGTAATACGCCTCGTCGTGCGGGATGAGCGAGGAGAGCTTCTGCAGGACGTCGTGCTTCACGTCCGGGTCGGCGTTCTCGTTGATCGTGATCCCGGCGGTCGTGTGCGGACAGAAGATGTGGCAGATGCCGCACGGGATGGACGACGGCAGCACGCGGTTGACGTCCTCGGTAATATCGATGATCTCGCAGCGGCGGCTTGTCTTGACGGTGAATTCGGCCATGGTCGGGTCTTTCCTTTTGAGGTGTTTTTTGTTATGAGCTATCCAATTTAATATAGCGTGCGCAAACAATGTTTGCAAGTGCGTTCCCGCAGAAAACAGGGCAGGGGAAATCAGAACAAGTCGGGACAGGGAGCAATTCTTGAGCATCCGGCAGGCTTGTTTCTGTTCATGTTCAGCACCGAAAGGGACTCTTGTTTTTTTGCGCAATATTGAAAGTTTAATCAAAAGAGTTTGAATAAAGTTTCAAAACAGGCTTGACTTTCACCCCGAACCATACTATATTTTCCCCGGATCCCGGTCCCGGATGACGCCGACCTTCTGAACCGGACGGCAGCCGCGGATCCCGATCCCTTCCCTCCTGTTTACCTCACCATACAAACGAAAGGAGTCTGCCGACATGTGCCGTTCGCCGCCTCGAAATACCGTATAAATGTACGATGAAATCAACTGGAATCACACACACATTTTTTTGCACCATTCATCCACAAACGAAATTGATGCGGACTTCATCATGAGTGAATATATCGAAGAAATCGGAACGGATCAGGGCATCGGAATGGACCAAATCCTCCGTGAGGCGGAACAGGATCACGCTTCGTGGGAAAAGAACGACATGCCGGGGACGGAAACGCTCCGGCGGATGATCCTCCTGGCGGATTGGGCCAGCCGGGAACCGAAGCGCTGGACGGCTTACAGGATGTTTTACTACGAGAAGGTGGGCAACTCCACAGTCATCGCACAGAAACTTCATGTGGCGGAACGCACCGCAAGGCGCTATCTGCTCCCCGTCCGGCTCGGGAAACACCTCCGCCGCCAGACGAACGACCGGAACATCCTCCGGGCATCGCCCCGGCGGAACAGGGGAGGGGGACTCGGGCTGAAGGCACTGTGACGAAAGGATGATCGATACAGGATCAAGCACAAAAGAATGCTTCGAATCGAATGGAATAAAAGAATGATTCGAAGCCGGGCGGACCTGGAGAAAAAAAGGCAAAAGGCTTCGTTTTTCTCCGGCGTCCGCCCTTTTTTTCAGAAGAATTCACACACAGTCCGGTTTCAGCGGCCGAACCGGGAACTGCCGATGCCGGACGAGGCGGGAACCTTGCGCTTGGATTCCGTTTGGGGTGGATCGAACCCGAATTTCGCATGTTTCAGGTCATAGTGTTCCGGGAAATAGTAGTTCCCCCTGTAATGCTTCGCCTCAGCTGGATTAAACCGGTTGACGAGGAAGAAATCGGTCTGCCGCACAGGAAAAACGACTTCTTTCAGAGGATGGTCCGGGGGCAGATCCGGTTTGGTCAGCCGAACCCGCCCGTAAAACGCATAGTACGGACAGAAATCGTACTCCTGCACGATCGCGACTTCGATATCGGAATACCGATACGTGTAATCGTAGGTGGTATTACCGCGACGTTCGGAGAAAATAACTCTTCTGCGTATGATCTCCCTCACGTCATGGATGCAATCCATCCGGGCAAATTTGAGTTGGGGTGCTGCCGGGGGCAGGGGATTTCTCCCGTCGCCCCAGTGGGAGGGCAGGGAGCCCACGGCAAGCACGGACAGGACGATGAAGCCGATGAAACAGAGAAAGCACAAGATGGTGGTGGTGATGATCGCGCATCTGACGACCCGGACGAAGACATGCCATGCCCGGAGCCGCTTCTTTACAGTTTTCAGGTCTTTGGGCAGATGATTCATCGCGGGAGTCGGTCCAGTTGATTCTTGCTCTATTCAATTCAAAATAAGGATACTATACTCCAGTCTTTCGGGAATACAAGTGGAGTATTCAATTATCCTGCAAAGATAAAACATGCACGGAAGGATCGAAGAAAGACGCAGAGCCGGGTGGAGAAAAACCGTGTGTGTCGCAGGGCAGGGGATATCCGTCAGCTCAAGAGAAACAGAATAAAGAAATACGACATATATGTCATATACGTCATATTTCAGAACAAAGCCGCTATTAACCCCAACGACGTTCGCGGCGCGCGGCCAAGCGAACATCGAGCACATGCGAACAAGGAAATCCTGCTGTTTATGTTTCCTACTGAATGTCGTTCGCGGCGCGCGGTAATAAAAGGATCCATATGCATCCGCAAACAAGTCTTGTCCTCAAGCTGCATGTCGTCGTTCGCAGCTCGCGGAAAAAAAATAATCGAGCGAAGCGAGTCTACCGAGGAGCGAAGCGACCCCCGACGCGAACGCGTCATCATTGAGCGCAACGAAGTTTTCCGAGGGAGGATAGGACGGGACGCAACATTTTCTCACGGAAAGAATCTTCTGCCAACAAAATAATCTCTTTGGGACGGTCGTGCAGGAAAAGAGAAGAATTTTCCATCGATTTGCGACAATCTCTTCCGCATGTCGTTCGCGGCGCGCGGTACAAGTCTTGTCCTCAAGCTGCATGTCGTCGTTCGCAGCTCGCGGGAAAAAAAATCGAGCGAAGCGAGTCTACCGAGGAGCGAAGCGACCCCCGACGCGAATGCGTCATCATTGAGCGCAACGAAGTTTTCCGAGGGAGGATAGGACGGGACGCAGCATTTTCTCACGGAAAGAATCTTCTGCCAACAAAATAATCTCTTTGGGACGGTCGTGCAGGAAAAGAGAAGAACTTTCCATCGATTTGCGACAATCTCTTCCGCAAACAGCAACCAGACACAAGATCAGCGGACGATTCTGCACAAGAAACAGATTTCAATCCGAGACGATTTAAGGGCAGGGAAACACCAAGAACGAATCGCAGACCGTCCGAAGATTTGCCCGGTCTCCGAGTGGCCTTTCCGGCCATTTTCAACGTCGCATAATATATATTATGTTAAATCGAGTGCTCCGATTCCAGACTCGGGATACACCTGTTATCCTTTTATGTTGTGTCGGTTGCAAAACATGTCAATACCGATTGTCAATAACTTTTCAATAACTTCGACGGAAGGGAATGTTTTCGGGCACAGACCACGAAAAATCACCTCTAAGCGATGTCGACTCGAAAAAGAAGCCGTGTATTGAGAGAATACCGTTTGCAAAGAAACACCTTGAGGACATCATCCGTCGTCTGCCGGACAATCAAGGACAAAATATATAAAAAATGGATGAGTTCGCGTTCAGGGGTCGCTGCAATCCTCGAAGACGCTTACACTCGACATTTTTTTCCCGCGAAACGAAAAAAAGACAAGGGGGGCTATGATAGATGCTGATGCTCGTATTTGTTTCAATGACCGCGAGATGCGAAAAGACAAAGGGTATTATTATGTAAGCAGCACAAAGTCAAACATTTTTATTTCCGGGGGGCGCTTCGTATCTTTTCAATGACTGCGAGACGCGAAAAGATAAAGGGGGTTGATGGAGAAAGAACATAACTTGACCAACTTTCCCAGCTACAAAGACAGACTGCCTTTACCGTCTTTTCTTGATTAAAACATGATGAAACGGGGCAGGGTTGAGCTCGAACTGCCCCCCTACCCTATCGTTTTTTGAGGAAGGACGCGTTCGCATCCGGGGTCGCTGCGCTCCTCGGAAGACTTGCTCTCGCTCGACAAATTATTTTCTTTACCGCGTGCGCGAATGGTTCAAATACTGATGATTTCTACAAGTCGAATATGACGAATATGACATATAGGGGCAGATGAATATGTATCTGTGTTCCCTCTGTCTTCCTCTCCCTGCCCTGCAATGTCAGAACCGAATTCAGTCGATGCCCCCCTGCCCCGGTCAGGCTTTTTCCAGCGACTTCAGGAATTCCGGGTCGCCAGCTTTTCGCAGGAAGCCGAACAGGTCGTTCCCGATGGGGACCAGGCCCGCCGCGCCGACGTCATGATCCGGCATGTAGTACAGCGAGCCCTGTTTCGACGGGTCGGCGGATGCCAGGATATAGGACTCCTGACAAGAGGATTGTTCGTTCATAAAACTGGCGATCAGGTACATCGCACTCCTGTCGTCCATCAGAATCAAATCGAGGTTCCGTCCGTAACCGAAAATAGTGGAATCGGCGCCCTCATCCCATTCCAGATAGGAAAAAAATCTGCTGAATTCCTTCCATTCCTCCGGCAGGTCCGCATGGACGAATCGCGCCCAGTCCTCTCTGAGCTCTTCATGCGGAGCAGGCTCAAAGCCAAACTCGAAATCATCATATTCCTCGGGCACATATTCCTCATCGAAATCCCTGCCGAGGATGGAAACGAGTTTGTCGGAGATTCGGAACGGCTTTTTTGAAACATCATTTTTTTCTCCGCCTTTCGCCCAATTCAGAAGATTCGGATAGAAGTCAACACCGACGACCTCGAAATGATCGTCCTCGGGGAATGTTGAGAACGTCGCGGCGAAGATGACACCCTTCATGTCGAAAAAGAAATCGGCGAAAAACTCCCGGCCGTCGTCGTGCCGCAGCCGGACCGAGGCGAACGGGAGATCCGCAAAAGAAGCTTCGCCAATATCAAGCAACGGTTTGCCTTTGTAAAGCCATTTGTACGAAAACTTCAGAGAATACTCGTCGTCGCCTTTTGCTTTTCTCATCAGATCCTTTTGCAGCGTGATCTTTTCCTTCAGTCCGTCCGGGGCTGCTTCCGCCATGATACCGAAAAGTTTTTGGGCGAGGAAGTAGTTCCTGTCTTTTTTCGTGCCGAAGAAGAACATGGCGGACTCCAATTTTGAATATGGAATGCAGTGGAAAGCGAAAACTCACGGGGTCCTGAGGTCGAAGAAACGCACGGGTTTGCGCGACTGGCGGGAGATCTTCGCGCGGGCGTCCTCGTACGGGATGATCTCGACCGGGACATGGATGCGGATGCGCTTGTAGAGCTGTTCGGAGATGTACTGCGCGGTGCATCCGGGATCGCGGATGGCAGCGAACACGCGCACCTCGTCGCTGAGCGCGCTGCCGGTGACCTCCATATAATAATCGGAGACGTCCTCGAGGCTGTCCAGCACCGTGAAGAAGGAATTCGGGAAGAGCGTGGTCCCGCGGATCTTCAGCATCTGCGCCTTGCGCCCCAGGATCGGGCCCAGGCGGCGCGTATTGCGTCCGCATGTGCAATGTTCCTCCGGGATCAGGAACGACACGTCGCCGGTGCGGAACCGGATCAGCGGCATGCCGGTGACGCGGAGCGGCGTTACGACGACTTCGCCGACTTTGCCGGGCGGCAGGGGATGTCCGTCCGGGTCGACGATCTCCACGACGGCGAGGTCGGCGGGCGGGTGTCCGCCGGCGCATGCGCAGCATTCGGTAAAACTGGTGACGATCTCGGAGGAGGCATAGGTGGAATGCGCCGCGCCGGGGAAATACCGGTCGAGTTTCCGTCCCAGCGGAGTGAGCGCCAGGTCGCGGGTGCGGAGCGGCTCGCCGATGCAGACGAGCGTATGCACGGACGAACAGTCGTACCCGGTCCCGGCGAGGTATTCGCCGAGTTTCGCCAGGAACGACGGCACGCCGACGATGGCGCCGGGCCATGACAGGCGCATGATCTCGGCATGGCTTTCGAGCGTGTTCAAGCCGTTGCGGATGGCAGTGGCGCCCATCTGAATGACCCCGGAATAATACGCCAGTCCGGCAATGAAGCAGCGGTCGATGGTGCAGGTCAGGAGCACGCGGTCGCCGGGCCGGATGCCCGCGGCGAGGAACCCCTTGGCGTCGTTGTATCCGAGGCGGCGCAGGTCGTCCGCGCTGTAGGAAATGCGGCACGGCCTGCCTGTGGTCCCGCTGGTGAAGCTGATATCGGCGATCTCTTCGGGCGGCAGCGCCACGAAGAGGTCGTTGAACTCGGCGAGTTCGGTCTTCCCGGTCAACGGCAGTTCGGACAGGGATTCGAGCGTGACGGGGCGGTCGGGGCGGCCGCTCAGGATGCGGCGGTAGTAGGGCGAGCAGGCGCGGCAGTACGCCAGATGCTCGTTGAGCAGACGCGTCTGTTCCGCGCGGATGACTTCGGGGGCTTCGAAATCCAGCCGCCCGTGCACATCAAAATCCATATCCCCGCCACCGGTTCTGCAAGCATGACGATCGCGGGACAGGCGCTTGCGGTCCTGGTTCCGTGAAGATCCGAGGAAACGGACGGAGGCGCGTTTGACCGGCCGCCGCCGTAATCGTGAGTAAATATACATCCATTCATGCGATTTGCAAACGCCGGTTTGATTTTTCCCCGGATTCGGGTATATTAAACCGAAAAAACGGCAAAACAATTCATCCCTTGAGGAGGACCGAAACGATGAAAGACAACATGATCGCCTGTTGCGGCCTGAACTGCGAAAAATGCGACGCATACCTCGCCACCATTCACGACGACCAGGCGCTGCGTGAAAAGACCGCAAAAGCGTGGTCCGAGCTGAACCATGTCACCATCCTGCCCGAACAGATCAACTGCGAAGGCTGCCGCGTGGACGGCGTGAAGACCGTTTATTGCGAAAGCCTCTGCGGCATCCGCCAATGCGCGCTGAAAAAAGGCTTCGAGACGTGCGGCGACTGCCCGGAGATGGAGACGTGCCGGATCGTGGGGATGGTCATCTCGAACAATCCCGAAGCACGGAAGAACCTGAAGGGATAAAACTGTCCCCCTCCCCTTTTTTATTTCCGAAATCCGCCCTGCCCTGCCGACCCGCCCGGTTCAGAGCAGTGCGGCACGCCATTTTGCGACTTCCGAGCCGGGATCCGGCGCCTGCGTGAACGCTGTCACGGCGGCGATCCGCCCCGCTCCTGCGGCCTTGAGTTCCGCGAGGTGCGAACACTTGATGCCGCCCATGACGGAGAACGGCACGCGCACGAGCGGGATCAGAGCTTTGAGCGTGTCAAGCCCGAGGAAATTGCAGGCGAGCTGTTTGGTCCGCGTGGGGTAAATCGGGCCGATGTTGAGGTAGGAACACCCTTCATCCTGTGCCTGCCGTATCTCGTCGGCGTTGTGCGTGGAAACGCCGATCAGCAGATCGGGAGCGATGCGACGGGCATCCGGGAGCGGGATGTCTTCCTGCCCCAAATGCACGCCGTCCGCCTGCGCGATCAGCGCGGCGTCCACGCGGTCGTCCACGATCAGCAGCGCACCGGCATCCCAGGTGAGTTCGCGGACCTGCCGCAGGAGCTCCAGGAAGGGGCGGTCGGGCATGGCCTTCTCGCGAATCTGCAGGATGCGCGCGCCGCCCGCCAGAAGGGACGCTGCGATTTCGACGGGCGGGCGTCCGGCGCAGAATTCGGACGTGACGACGGGATAGACGTCCGTGCGCCGGAACGCTTCAAGACGCGCGGCCGGGGTGTCATAGACGCGGCGCGGCATCGGTCACTTCCCGAGTCTCTGCCGGATGAGGTCCGCAGCCTTGCGTCCGGAGAGCATCATGCCGCCGAAGATCGGTCCCATGCGGTATCCGCCCATGACGTTGTTCGCGCTCATGCCGCAGGCGAAAAGCCCGGGGAAGTATTCGCGGGTGTTCTCGACGGTGGAGGCTTCGCCGCTGTCGACCCACATGGGCTTTTCGCCGAGGATGCCGCCGGTGCTCGTGGCGAGCTTCAGCTGGGCCTTTTCGACCGCCAGGTGCATGATCTCGCTCGGATGTCCGGTGCCGTCCAGCACGCACTGGGAGATCACGGTCAGCGGGTCCACGTGCATGCCGAGGCGTTCGACGGGCGTCCAGTTGATGACGAGCCCGCCGACCTGTTCGCCGCGGAAGACGATGTCCTCGACGCTGACGGCGTTGAAGATCTTCGCGCCCGCGCTGACCGCGCCGAAGATGAGGCCGCTTGCCATTTCCACGGAGTCGAGGGTGTTGTACCCGGGCGCGCCGGGGATGGGCTTGTGGGCGATCCCGAACTCGTCGAGGATCTCCAGCGAGGCGTCCTGCACGACGACTTCGTTGAAGAGCATGCCGCCGCCCCAGGTACCGCCGCCGGGTGCAAGTTTGCGTTCAAAGATGGCGGTGCGGATGCCGGCTTTCGCGAGGTAGTGCGCCGCGACGAGCGCGGACGGGCCTGCGCCGACGATGGCGACGTCGACCGTGAGGTTGTCGAGGAGTTTCGCCGAGAAATTTTCGACGATGGCGCGGGAGATGGTCGTTTCGATGACCTGGGAGGTGGTGGTTTCCGACATTTTTCTTTCCTTTCGTTCGGGTTGATAATTCGCAGAAAACGCGTGCGTCTCCCCATCGGAAAGGATTGCGCTGTCGATTTCCTACGCCGGCATTACCCGGATCAGGTCTGCGGGTATGATCTCAGCCGGACCGCGCATCGGACGCGCGGAGCCAGCACCCCGTTTGATACAGATAATATACACCGGAATGCAGGAAAAAGCAAACTGTTATTCAGGGATTCTTTCCCTTCCCGTACCGTCGCGCAGCACGGCACGGCCGCCGTGGAGGCTCCGCCTCCCCTGCCCCGACCATGATCCGCACTGCGGCGCAAACAAAAAAAGATGCGGACGGCTTATTGTGAAACCGACCGCACCGGGGAAGCGGATATGATCTTGAGAAGCGCTCAGATGTCTTTTCTGACCGTCGACTGGATGCCGCGCGAATCGTGGATGCGCTTGACGAACCGGAACGCTTCGTCGGCGTTGTCCGCGACATGGAAGAGGTTCAAATCGTCCTCGTTGATCATGCGGTCGCGGAGCATGGTGCTGCGGAACCAGTCGAAGAGCGGACTCCAGTATTCCTTTCCGACCGCCACAAGCGGAACGGTGCGGACTTTGCTGGTCTGGATGAGGGTGAGCGCCTCGGAGAATTCGTCGAGGGTGCCGAACCCGCCGGGATAGATGACGATCGCGACGGAATACTTGAGGAAACAGACCTTGCGCACGAAGAAATAGCGGAAGTCGAGCGAATCGCTCTGGTACGGATTCGGATGCTGCTCCATCGGCAGTTTGATGTTCAGCCCCACGGATTCGCCGTTCTTGTTCCACGCGCCTCGGTTGGCCGCCTCCATGATGCCGGGGCCGCCCCCGGTCAGGACGCCGTATCCGTTGTCCGTGAGCAGTTCGCCGAAACGGACGCAGTCCTGATAGACGGGGTCATCCGGTTTCGTGCGGGCGGAACCGAAGACGGACACGAGGCGCTTGTGTTTTGCCATCGTCTCGAAGGAATCGATGAATTCCGACATGATGCGGAAGATGCGCCACGGCTCCTCGGCATTCATGCCGACAAGATCGGAAAAACCGGCAATGTCCCTGGGATCAGGATCGGGCATGGTGTCACCTCACAGCGTTTCCAGATATGCTGTGTATTCTTCTTCCGACATGAGTTCCTCGACTTCGGTCGGATCGATATTGTCGAGCTTGAACAGCCACCCTTTCCCCTCGGCGCTCGAACTGATGACGCCGGGATCGTCGTCCAGCGTATGGTTGACCGCCGTCACGGTCCCGCTCACGGGCGAGAAGACGACGGAGGAGGCGGACACGGATTCGATGGTGCCGGCGCTGTCGCCGCAGATCAGGTCCATTCCCTCTTTGGGGAGCTCGACGAACGTGATGTCCCCGAGATCGGCCGCGGCATGTTCCGAGATGCCGACTATGGCCTCTTCGCCATCGGTTTTGACCCATTCATGGGTTTTTGAGTAGTATTTGTCCATACTTCGGATTCCTTCGTGAAAGGGTTTCAGATAAAGCGCATAGAGAAATTAAGCATAAAAGTCTGCTTTGTCAAGTTGCATTTCAGAAAATATACGTTTTTTTTCGTTTTTTTTCGGCAGATCGCGAATCCCGGACGTCTGCCCGGCACGGAATGAGCCTCAGATGCCACCTCGGGAGGGACAGGACGGCTGTTCGGAAAGTCAGGAGGAAAGGATGCGGAACGGATGGGGTCTTCCGGTCCCGGCCCACATTAATCCAAAGCGGATTCCTGCACGGGCGGCAGTTCCTTTTTGACGCTGTCGGTCGTGGCGTAGATGTAGAAATTGCGGAGAATGTCGTCATAGGCTCCGCACATGCCGTCGAACTCGTAGTAGCGGAACGTATTGCTGTAGGACCACCAGGTGATCATCGTGCCGTCGAACATCTTCGGCGACTCGATCTCGCTGTTGAACATCCCGGCATGGGTCATGTTCAGTTTCGCGACGAAAGCCTCCTTGACTTCCGGGGGACATTCGAACTTCAACCAGATCTGTTTTCTCTGCCCGTCCTGTTTCAAAAAGAGATTCACATCCGCAGCCTCGAGCGGGAGCGTAATGCCGAACTCTCGCAGGAGCGACTTGATCCTGGGCGAGGAATATTCTTCCTCGATATACATCGGCGTGGAAAACTCCTTGAACGTCGGCACGACGAGGAGACCGACAAAAACGCCGAAAAGGAACATAACGACAGCGATCAGGATTTTCATGGTATCACTCCTTGTTTCCGGGGAAAGAGGATTGTTGACGGGAAAGGCGTGGCGGGAATCGTTCACCGCGGATCCTGTTTCCCGGCATCGGATAACAATATAACATCATATACGCATGATTGCAAATGCAGGAGACATAAAAAAACGGCCAAATCCACAAGGAAATGGCCGTTTGAAAGATTCAAATCGATCAGGAGGTTCAGAAACCGCCGAAGCCGCCGCCGAAACCGCCCATGCCGCCCATGCCGCCGCCGAAGCCGCCCATGCCGCCGCCGAAGCCGCCCATGCCGCCCATGCCGCCCATGCCGCCGCCGAAGCCGCCCATGCCGCCGCCGGGACCGCCGCCGAAGCCGCCCATGCCGCCGCCGAAGCCGCCCATGCCGCCGCCGGGACCGCCGAAGCCGCCCATGCCGCCGGGACCGAAGTCCATGCCGCCAGGACCGCCGAAGCCGCCGCCGAAACCGCCCATGCCGCCCATGCCGCCGGGTCCGAAGTCCATGCCGCCGGGACCGCCGAAAGCGCCGGGACCGAAGTCCATGCCGGGTCCCATGCCGGGTCCCATCGTGACCGTTGTCGTCGTGATGACGGGAGGAGGATTCGCTCCGGTTCTGGCCGTAACGGTCGCCGCCTCTTTTTCCTTCCGGGCTTCTTCACGTGCCGCACGGCGTTCCGCAGCAGTCAGGCGTTTCGGAGTCGTGTCAGCCGCAGAGGCCGACTTCGAGGAACCGAAGGACGGTGGAGCGAACTGGATCAAAGCGAAGAGGACGAACGGCAGAGCCGTGAGGATCAGTACGATGATAAAAACAAGATTGAACAGCGGACTTGTTTTTTGCAGATTCGATGTGGATTTTTTCATCGGGGTCTCCTGTTTGGACGTTTGGGTACAGTTTGGACTTTTTCAAAATAATTAACGACATCCGAGATTGTTTTATTGTATCAAAACATGAAAAAACAGAAAGAATATTTGCTTTTTTTGCTTAAGGTGATATATTGAAAGCCGTAAAAGATGCGGATCCGCCACGGCTCCGCACGCATGATTCAATTCAAAATCAATCGATTACAAACAAATGAGCCGAACTTTCCAACGCGCGGTCCTCGCCGTCGTCATCACAGTCCTCGTTCTGGACATTTTCGGACTGTACGTGCCCGCACGATTCGGCACATGCTGGCTCGTGATCCCGGATGCGCTCGAAAATGCCTTCTGCGCGGACAATTTCCTGCGGGAAGGCCGATTCGGTTTTTATTTGAACGGTGTGTTCCACCCGTCGCGCTACCTGCCGTGGTTCCCCCTGCTCTTCCTCGCGCCCTTCCAGGCGATCACCGGAGATGTCTACGGCGCTGTCTACGGTTCCTGGACGGCTGCCGCGGGTCTTGCGATCGTGATGTTCCTCTCGTGCCGGCAGACCACGGTCCGCCCGGGTCCGGCAGGCATCCGGGACAGCGCGCGCGGCAATCTGGCAGGACTGCTGACGTTCCCGGTGCTTCTGCTCAGTTCATTTTTCATCGCCCTGACCGGGTATGCGATGACCGAAGTGCCCTACCTGTTCTTCTGCGTCTGGGCAATGATCCTGTGGACGCGCCTCGCGGTGCGGCCCGGCGTGGACATGCCGTCGCTCCTGGGCTGCTCCGTGCTGATCGCGCTCGGAGGCTCGGTGCGGTCCTCCGCCTACCCGATGCTTCTCCTCCCGTATCTCCTGATCTTCCTGCGCGAAAAGAGCTGGAAGCGGCGCTTTCCGCTGTGGTTTCTCGCCGCTTTGCCGACCGCGCTGGTGCTGCTGGCATCCAATGCCTTCAACTGGGCGGTCTTCGGGTCGCCGTTCCGCACGGGCTACCATTTCTGGTGCCCCGTCCCGTATGACTTCATGACGTTGACGTTCCACCCGCGCTATGCGGCAAAGTACCTGCCGCGCCTGGTCCGGGAAAAGGGGTTCTGGCTGACCATGGCACTTCTGGCGGTCTGTCTGGCATGGTTTGTCTCCTCGCGCGCCGCCCGAGGAGAAAAGCTGTGGCAGATGAAGAAATGGACCGCATGGGAAGCCACCATGGCATTCGCCCTGCTCCAGAGCCTGATCATTTTCGCGCTGTACATTGTTTATTTCTTTTATGACAAGCGCATGTACCTGCCGATCCTGGTCATGGTGCTGCCGCCTGCCGCCTCCGCCGCCGCGCATCTGCTCCGCACGGTGTTCCGAAAACAGCGCACCGCGAACTGGGTCCTCGCGGGCGCGGCGCTCCTCCTGCAGATCGTCGTCATGCACAACCTGAACGACTACCACAAGGCGATCCACGACCGTCTCCGCCGCGTGGACGACCGGGCGAAACTTGAGATCCTGAGCTCCATGCTTCCCGGGAACGCCGTCCTGCTGTCCACGTTCAATCCCGCCGTGGCGGACAAGTTCTTCCTGCACGGCACCGACCGCAAGGTCATCCCGGTCAACCGCATTCACGAATACGCCGACAAAATCGCCGCACCACAGAAAGTGCTTGCCTGCGATCCGCCGCCCCGTGACGCCTTCGACAATCTCGCGCCGGGACTGCTGTCCCAGCCCGGATGCTATCTTCCGTTCCCCTACGCGCTGTCGGACGACCCCTCGTACCTCGACAATATCCTGAGAGAGCATATCCCGGTCTACTTCGTCACGGGCACGAACCGGATGGCTCCGGTGGAGATCCGGGACGTATTCGAGTTCGCCGAACCGGAGATCATCGGGCAGAAAGGGGGCATCATCGTCTGGAAACTGCGGAGCAAAACACCGCCTGAAAACAAGGGAGAACAGGGCTGAAGCCGCGTATTCGTCCTGTTGAACGGACGAATAGGGCCGGCGGCATCGTCAGTTGACGACGTCGGCCAGATGGATGTCGATGACCTCGCCGTCACCGGCATCGAGGAACCGCCGGGCGAGGCGTTCGAATCCCGGCGTCCGGTCGGTCACGTAATACCGCGCGCTTCCGGTCCGGCCGGGCTCCGCGGACAGCCGTTTTTTCTTCAGCAGCCGGATCAGGTAGTCCGCGGCCGCCGCCGCGCTGTCGAGGATCAGCGTACCTTTCGGGAGATACTGCGTGAGTGCAGGCCGGAAGAGCGGGTAATGGGTGCATCCCAGCAGGACGACTTCCGGCGGATCGCGGAGCAGCTGCGCGAGGTAAAGGTCGAACACGTCGCGCACGATGGAACCGTTCGTGACCCCCTCCTCGATCACCGGCACGAAGAGCGGGCATGCGATGCTCCGCACGATCAGGCGGGGATCGGCGGCCAGCAGGGCATGTTCGTAAGCGCCGCTGGCGATGGTGCCGCGCGTGCCGAGCACGGCGACTTTACGGCGGCCGGTCGCGAGGACGGCCTCCACGCCGGCCAGGATCACGCCGCCGAGCGGGAAATCGCGTTTTTCCGGCAGGATGTTCGGCAGGGCCAGCGCCGACACGGTGTTGCACGCCGCGATCGCGGCCTTGATCCCGAACCGTTCCAGAAATGCCAGGTCCTGCCGGGCGAAGAGCTCGACCGTCTCCGGCGAACGGTTGCCGTAGGGGACGCGCGCGGTATCGCCGAGGTAGATCACGTCCTCGCCGGGGAGCGCCTCGCGTACGGCACGGACGACGGTAAGGCCGCCGAGCCCGGAGTCGAAAAGCCCGATCGGCCGGTTGTCGTATTCCTTTGTGCGGCGTTTCGCTGGCATGGCAGATTCAATCCTGTTTGAGAAGGTCATCCTGGACAGGGACGTCGATCACGACGGCCGTCTCGTCGCAGTGGTCTTTCTTCGGGCAGATGCAGCAGTCGCTCCAGATCTTCGGCGGGAACGTGTACTTGTCGATGATCCGGAATCCGAGGCGCTGGAAAAAGGAGACCCGGTACGTGAGGGCGAATACATGCCCGTGCCCGCCTCCGACCCGTTCCGCGGCCTTTTCGAGCAGCGCCCTGACGAGCCGGGATCCGACCCCCTGCCCCGCCAGATCGCGCCGCACTGCCAGCGAACGGATCTCGTTGAGGTTGTTTCCGAAATCGCGGAGCGCACCGCACGCCGCCACGGCGCCGTCCAGCTCGGCCACGATGAAATTCGCAATGCGCGCCTGAATGTCGGCGACGGGACGCGGGAGGAGTTTCCCCTCGGTGGAAAAGGTCGCCAGCAGGGCATAGATCGCGGGAGCGTCCTCGATCCGGGCGGGACGGAGTTTCGCGCCGGGGCATGGCGACTGCGCCGCCATGTCAGGCTTTCGCCTCCCCGAAATACTTGACGTCGCGGAAATGATGGTAGCGCTGTTCGACGAGCTCGTCGGAGGACATGCCGGAGAGTTCGCCGAGCTGCTTCAGGATTTCGAGCTTGAGGTAGGCCGCGGCCTTGTCGTAGTTGTGGTGCGCGCCGCCCACCGGCTCCGGGATCACGCCGTCGATGAGCCCGAGCTTCAGCAGTTCGTCCGCCGTGAGCTTCAGGGCGGCCGCCGCCTGTTCGGAGTATGCGCGGTCCTTCCACAGGATGGCCGCGCAGCCTTCGGGCGTGATGATGGAGTAGTAGGAGTTCTCCAGCAGGAAGACCTTGTTCGCCACGCCGAGTCCGAGCGCGCCGCCGCTGCCGCCCTCGCCGATCACGAACGAGACGACCGGCACCTTCAGGCCGAACATCTCGCGGAGGTTGACGGCGATGGCCTCGCCGATGTGGCGTTCCTCCGCGCCGACGCCGGGGTATGCGCCGGGAGTGTCGATCAGCGTCACGATCGGAAGCCCCGCGAGCTCGGCGACCTTCATCAGGCGAAGCGCCTTGCGGTAGCCTTCCGGGTTCGGGCAGCCGAAGTTGCGGAACACGTTTTCCTTCACGTTCCGCCCCTTCTGCGTCCCGATCACCATGACCGGGATGCCGTCGATCCTGGCGAATCCGCCCACGATGGCGGGGTCGTCGGCGAACCTGCGGTCGCCGTGGAATTCCAGGAAATCGGTGCAGATGCGGTTGATGTAGTCGAGGGAATACGGGCGGAAAGGATGTCTGGCGAGCTGGACACGCTGCCAGGGGGTAAGCTTGGAATAGATGGCTTTCTTGGATGCGGTCAGTTTCCGGCGCAGGGACCGGAGTTCCTTGGAATGGTCTTCCGAACCGGCGGCGTCCAGCCGCATGATCGCGTCGATGCGGTCTTCCAGTTCCGCAAGGGGTTTTTCAAATTCCAGGACTGCAATGGACATTGGATTCGTTTCCTTATGATGTTCGCCGGACGGCCCGCAATCAGCGGGCGGAGCCTTTGATCTCCACGACCGTTTCGCACGGAACGAGTTCGTAGAGCTCGATCGCGTCGGCGTTTGACATTCTGAAATAACCGGGCGCGCCGGGCGAGGTATCGGGCGTGCCGGCCCGGTTCGTGCCGTGGATGGCGGTGCCGGGGGCGTCCGCACTGGCGCCCGTGCCTTTGAGCGCCATCCAGCGGGACCCGATGATGTTCCCGGCGGAGCCGGGCTGGTACGTCTGGCCGTCCACGCGCCAGACCGGGTCTTTCTGCTTGGAGAAGATCCGGAAGGTGCCGGAATAGGACCGGGAGATGGCGGACCCGGGGTAGACGTTATAGATTTTGAAGAGCTTGCCGTTGGCATAGAGGACGAGCTTGTTGTCGGTGCGGCGGATCTCAATGGACCATACGCTCTGCGGGATCTTGAGCTTCTGCCCGATGTTCAGCCGGGTCGTTGTCATGCCGTTCGCCTTCTGGATCGCCGAAACGGACGTGTTGTAGTTCACGGCGATCTTGGAAAGCGTGTCGCCGCTTTTGACCGTGTAGGCGACGTTCGTCTCCGAATCCGTGCCGCTGCGGTAGATGTTCATGCTGGCGCGCCCGAGCAGATTCGCCGCGGGATCGTACAGGGCGTCGGAGGAGTCCATCGGGACGAGCATATCCCGGAGGACCGACCGGCATTTCTCGAATTTGCGTTCATTGAACGCCTGCAGCGCCTCGTCGTAGAGTTTCCGCTGCTGTTTCAGGCGCTGCTGCTCGAATTCCTGAAGGTCGAACGTCATGTCGGGCTGGTTATCCCGCTGCCGGTACTCCCGGATGGCGGCGGCCGTCTCCGCACTGTCCGCGGCGGCGCGCTCATCCGCGAACGTCAGGACCGCGACCTCATTGTCCGGCAGGGGGGTGACGGCATAGGACGAAATGGCCTTGCGGTTGTCGTGATGGCGCTTGACAGCCCACACGACGGCGGCACAGGCGACCAGGAAGAGCAGGATGGCCACGACCCGGTACAATCCGGTATGGCGGCGACGTTCGGATTCGGAGGTCCTGATTCCGTATGTCTTGAAATTGCCAGATGTGTTGCTTGTCAGCTTTGCCATTTCGACTCCGGCGTGTTCGCCGTTTGTGAGGTGGTCCCGTGTATGCGGGCTCCTTTACTTTTTAGAAACCGCGCGCTTATGTTCACTCTAATATAACACCTCTTTTCCATTTTGCCAGTGTTTTTTTCAAGATTTCGGAGAATCTCCTCCCGCGCGCGCTTTTTTTCACGCTCCGACTTGATTTTCCGCCTCCCGCGTGCCATAGTATCTGTCCGGGCTGTCCATGCCGGACGGGGACGGTCCGGCCGGACTGCACCGCCGGCGGGAAAAAGGAAGGGGGGAGACCATGGGCAGAGGAAATGTTTTGTTTGTCGTCACGTCGCACGACAGGATGGGAGTGCTTCGGAACAGGAAGACGGGAATCTGGCTGGAGGATTTCGCCGTCCCGCACGAGATCCTGTCCGAAGCGGGGTATGAGGTGAAAGCCGCATCGCCGCGCGGCGGCGAAATTCCGGTCGACCCGGACAGCCTGAGGCATTCGAAATACGCCGCGTTCGACCCCGAAGCCTGGCTGGAACGGAGAAAAGAGCTCCTGATGGAGTCCATGCCGCTCGGCGAGGTCCGGCATGACGACTTCGCCGCGGTATTCTATCCGGGCGGATACGGATCGTTCTGGGACCTTTCGGTCGACCGGGAGAACGCAGCCCTGCTCGAAAAGTTCGTCCGCGAGGGAAAGCCGGTCGCGGCCATCCGCCACGGCGGAACGGCGCTCCTCGCGGCAAAAAACGATTCGGGATGCAGCATCCTGAACGGACGCCGCGTGACGGGAGCAAGCGATGACGAGGAACGTCAACTGGCGTTGGACCGGGTCGTACCGTTTTCGCTGGGAAAACGTCTTCGGAGCTGCGGCGCGGAGTACATCTGCGCGGATCCGTGGGAACCGCACGTCGTCGTGGACGGGATACTGATCACGGGGCAGAACACGCAGTCGGCGGGCAGAGTCGCGCAAGTCATGGTGTCCGCCATGGAAAACGGCTGCGACCCGGAGTGAACCGGCCCCGGAGGCGGACATGGACGCCCTGCCCTGCTCTACAGGATCCCGGTCGGCCGGGAGGATGAATCGTCTTCTCCGTCCGGCACAAGAAACCGCCTGCCGTCCGTCTTGAGGAAATGAATCGTCAGGTCGAGGGCGCGGTCGAACACCCCAATCTTTTCCGGATCGACGTCTTTGAAAAAGCTCTGCATGAAATAGGTATACGAGGTCGCGGTCTGGCGGCGCATGCGGAGTCCCTGCGGCGTCAGACGGACCCGGATAATGCGGCGGTCGAGCTGGGAGTTGACACGTTCCACCATCCCGTCCTGGATCATGGCGTTCAGGGTCTGGGATACCACGCCGGACGAGACAAGGAATCTTGAGGCCAGGTCCTTGACCATGGGATCTCCCGTTTTCCGGTCGGAAAGGAAGAAAAGATAATTCATGAGCCGGAGTTTGCCGAGCGTCGTGCGCCCACGCTTTCCATAGTAGTAGACCAGCGCCGGCATCTTCAGGTTCGTGGTAAAATGAATGATGAGAATCCAAACGGGAAGCAGACTGAGCTTGTCCCGGCAGATCAGGCCGTTTCTTGCCAGGCCCGGCACGGACAGGTCGGAAGGATGCTTCAACACGGCGAGCTCCCCTCCCGTCCGGCTTTCCGCCAGCCGCACGAAGAGCTCCTCGTCCACGGCCATCTCCTCGGGCGTGGCTCCGCTGATCTGCCGGAACACGTCCAGCATCTTTTCAAAATGCCGGATCGGTTTCTGACGGAATGCACGGAATTTTTCCGTCGTACGGATCAGGGTGGATCGCCGGTCGTTTTCGGAACGGACACGTTCCAGAAAACCCGCTTCGATCAGGGAGTCGATCGCCTGGGACGCAGCTCCCGAGGACAGTCCGATGACAGCGATGAGGTCCTTCATCGCCGGACGCGCATCGGGGCACTCCATAAAGAACTGCATGATCGGAAACTGGGCGAAATTGATGCGGGAATCGCCGTCCAGAACCCCATATGCCGTATTCCGCAGGATATCGGAAATGAAGAACAGTCTTTCCCAAAAACTTCTTGCCAAAACCGCGCTGATCATACAAAGCCCTTTGGGAGAAAATGGTATTAAGTTTTTTCCGGTGTTTTTTTGCGTGCGGAGGGACGAAAACGAGGCGGATTCCACTGTTTCCCGAAACACGGTTTGTCTATGAAAACGACATGGATAATATAGCACGGTTCGAATCCTTTTCAAACACATTTCGTTTTTTTCGGCTATAATTTGGAAGGGGTTTCAGAATGTGCCGAAAGATTTCATACAAAAGAAATGGTCCATGTTTGACATTTCCCGATGCACGGTGTATATTTTGAGACAAAACGTCTCAATATCCAACCACGACGGAGGTGTTGTCATGTGTCCCAGAAACATGAAGGACCGCGTCATGAACCGCATCGGCGAACTTGACCAGGTCAACCTTCAGAATTTCATCCAGATGATCTCGAAGGAACACAGGTTCCTCAGCTCGCTTTTCGACAGCCTGCAGGAGGCCATCCTCGTGATCTCTCCTGCCCATACCATTCTTTACCATAATGTGGCCGCGCAGGAATTCCTCGGACTCCCCGAAAACGCGTCCGCGCTTCCTGTGGAGAAACTGCTCCCGGGGCTCAATCTCGGCCTCCTGCTCTCCGATTCCGGCATCGGCAGCCGCAAATCCATGCGGCAGGAACTCGAACTGACTTACCCGGAACACCGTATCGTCCAGATGTATGCGCTCCCGATCGACCGCGAGGACGCCCCGTACGCGCTGATCCTGAACGACATCACTGCCACCATGGAGCGCGCCGCCAGCGTGGCGGAATCCGAACGCAGCAAGGCGGTCTCCATCCTCGCCGCCGAGGTCGCGCACGAGATCGGCAATCCGCTGAACAGCCTCTACCTTCACCTTCAGTTCCTGCAGCGTCTCCTGAAGAACCCGGACCCGAACCTCGCCGATGCCGCACAGGAGGTCGCGGAGGCGCGTTCCGAGGTGGAGCGCCTCGACGCCATCATCAACCAGTTCCTGCACGCCCTGCGCCCCGGGAAGCCCGTTTTCGATTCGCTGGACCTGAAGTCGCTCGTGCTGGATTCCCTGAACTTCATGCGGCAGGAGATCACCGACCGCAAGATCCAGCTCGAATTCTACTGGGGTGAGAACGTCCCCCAAATCAAGGGCGATGCGAACCAGCTGAAACAGGCGTTCTACAACCTCGCGCGCAACGCCATGCAGGCGATGCCGGCGGGCGGCAGGCTCACGATCCGGTGCAGCGCCGACGACAGCTTCGTGATGCTCTCCGTGTCCGACAGCGGATGCGGCATCAAGCCCGAAAACATGCAGAAGATCTTCCGGCCGTTCTTCACCACGAAGAACGCCGGCACCGGGCTCGGCCTCATGATCGTGGAGCGCATCGTCCGCGAACACGGCGGCAGCCTGGCCGTCGACAGCCGCGAGAATGCCGGGACCACGTTCACCATCAGTCTGCCCCGGCGGTTCCGCCTCGTGCGCGGACTGCCCGCCCCCGCCGAACAGAACGAACAGAACGATATCCAGACCAGGGAAGACCGCTCAGAATGAACAAAGCAAACTCCAAACCGTCCATCCTCATCGTCGACGACGAGCGCGGCTCGCGCGAAGTCCTCGCACGGTTCCTCCGCCCCGAATACGACGTCACGACCGCCGAAGACGGCGAGATCGGCGTGAACCTGCTCTCCCGCAACTCCTACGACGTGGTCCTGACCGACATCCGCATGCCGGGCGCGGGCGGGTTCGACGTCCTGAAGAAGACGCTGTCCCTCCCCGATCCGCCGCCGTGCATCCTCTTCACCGCCTACGGCTCGATCGACACCGCCGTCGAGGCCATGAAGCTCGGCGCGTTCGATTTCGTCACCAAGCCGGTCGACATCGACCAGCTCGAGCTCCGCATCAAACGCGCGCTGGAGACCCGCAACATCAAGTCCGAGAACGCCGAACTGAAACGCAAACTCGACGAATCCCGCCGCGTGGTCCCGCACATCCTCGGCGACTCCCCCGCCATCCGGCAGGTCATGGACACCGTGCGCCAGGTGGCGCCAACGCGGTCCAGCGTACTGATCCAGGGGGAAAGCGGCACCGGCAAGGAGCTTGTGGCGCGCGCCCTCCATGAACTCAGCGGACGCAAGGGCGATTTCGTGGCGATCCACTGCGCCGCCATCCCCGAGACGCTCTTCGAAAGCGAGCTCTTCGGCCACGAAAAAGGCGCGTTCACGGGCGCGGTCGAACAGCACAGGGGGTTCTTCGAAAAGGCCGACGGCGGAACCATCTTCCTCGACGAGATCGGCGAAGTTCCCCTCCCCGTCCAGGTCAAGCTCCTCCGCGTCCTCGAAACGCGTTCCTTCGAGCGCGTCGGCGGCACGCAGAACATCGCGGTCGACGTCCGCATCGTCTCCGCCACGAACCGCGACCTGGAGCAGATGGTCGCATCCGGGGCGTTCCGCGAAGACCTCTACTACCGCCTCAACGTCGTAAAGATCCTGATCCCGCCCCTCCGCGAACGCAAATCCGACATCCCGATCCTCGTGCGCGGATTCCTCTCCCAGCTCGCCGCCGAGAACGGCAAGGAAAACATGACCATCTCCGAACCCGCGATGGCAGCACTCGCCGCCGCACGCTGGCCCGGCAACATCCGCGAACTCCGCAACTGCGTGGAAAACATGGTCGTCCTCTGCCGCACCGGCGAGATCGGACTCGAAAACGTCCCCGTGAACATCCGCGAGTCCTCCTCCCCCGGCATCACCCGCGACATCCTCTCCGCCCCCTCCTGCGACCTGGAAAAGAACGAGCGCATCCTCATCGAACGCGCCCTGAACGAATGCGGCGGCAACCGCAGCCGCGCCGCCGAAAAGCTCGGCATCAGCAGGCGCACCCTGCACCGCAAACTGAATCTCTACAACATCGAATAACCCCTTTTCGAAAGGACAAAACCATGCAAAACTGCCTTTTCTGCCGCATCATCAACGGCGAAGTCCCGTCCGTCAAAGTCTACGAAGACGACCTCGTGCTCGCATTCCTCGACCTCTTCCCCATCAACTTCGGACACGTCCTCGTCATCCCGAAGGAACACCACACCAGCGCCGCCACCATCCCGGAAGCCACCGCCGGACGCATGTTCTACGTCGGCGCGCGCATCGGGGCAGCCATGCGCCACGGACTCGAGGCCGACGGCTTCAACTTCCACCTCTCCGACGGCACCACCGCCGGCCAGGTCGTGATGCATGCGCACCTTCACATCGTGCCGCGCTGGGCCGACGACGGGTTCCACTGGAACTGGCGCCAGCTGAAGTACGAATCCGAGGAGAAGCGCATCGAACTTTGCGAGAAGATCAAAGCGCGCTTCAAACTCGTCCGCGACGAGGCCGAACTCGCCGCAAACAACGCCGAATGCGACCCCGAATACCATTCCCCGCTCGCAAAGGACGATCCCGCGAAGCACGGCGGCTGACCCGCCCTGCCCCGCTTGATTCATCAAGTCTTCAAGCAAATTCTTTTTCCCGCCCCGCTGTCCTTCCCGGTCAACGGGGCGGGTTCTTTGTCTGTACGACATTTCCCGAACCCATCCCATCTCTGCAAGCTCCCCTCTCCCGAATCATCATACCCTCAAACATAGAACTTATATGTCATATATGTCTTACTCTTTCCCGATTTCGGCCCTGCGAGGTTAATTAACGCCGAAAAACTTTCGAAACAATGTTTTTCGCAAAAAAACATTGTTTAGCCGCTTGCATTTCCTCCCGAAAACGGCTATACTATCGCAAGACAGTGTTTTTCCCTGCTCCCACACCTCACATGCACCAAATGAAAGGAACCGGTCCATGATGAAAAAAGCTTTGTTCATGCTCGCGGCAGCGGCGTCCGCTACGGCGCTTTTCGCCGCCGACATCCCGAAGACCAACCTCGGCAAACTCTATGAAAAGGATTTCCTGATCGGCGTCGCCCTGCCCCAGCAGGTCACCAGCCAGCAGGACAAAACGCGCGCCGGCCTCGCCGCATCGCAGTTCAACTGCCTCACGCCCGAAAACCTCATGAAATGGGACGCCACCGAGCCGCAGGAGGGCAAGTTCAACTTCGGCCCCGCCGACGAGCTCGTGAAATACGCGCAGAAGAACAAGATCAAGATCCACGGCCACACGCTCATCTGGCACAGCCAGACCCCGCGCTGGGTCTTCGAGGGCGAGAACGGAAAACCCGCCACGCGCGAACTCGTCCTGAAGCGCATGAAGAACCACATCGAGGGCGTCATGAAGCACTACAAGGGCAAGATCGACGCATGGGATGTCGTAAACGAGGCGTTCAACGAGGACGGCACGCTCCGCGATTCGCAGTGGAAACGCATCGTCGGCGACGACTTCATCGAGAAGGCGTTCGAGTTCGCCCGCGCCGCCGACCCGTCCGCAAAGCTCGTCTACAACGACTACAACGCCTATAACCCCTCGAAGCGCGACGGCATCGCCAAGCTCGCAAAAGAGCTGAAGAAGAAGGGGCTCATCGACGCCGTCGGCATGCAGGGACACTATCTGCTGGACTATCCGGCCACGAACCTGATCGAAGATGCCATCAAGAAATACGCCGACGCGGGCGTGATGGTCATGGTCACGGAACTGGACATCGACGTCCTGCCCCGTTCCAACGGGCGGGTCACCGCGGACATCTCCCAGACGCAGGAATACCAGGAGAAAAACAACCCTTATACGAAGGGGCTTCCCGACGACGTTTCCAAGAAGCTTGCCGACCGCTATGTCGACATCTTCAAAGTCTTCCTCAAGCACAGCAAGTCCATGTATTCCGTGACCGTCTGGGGGCTCGACGACGGCACCAGCTGGCTCAACGGGTTCCCCGTCCGCGGCCGCACGAACCATCCCCTGCTCTTCGACCGTCAGCTGAAGCAGAAACCCTGCTATGACGCGCTGGTGAAACTCAAACAGAAGAAGTGATCTTCCGGTTTCTCCGGTCCAGAAACAGCATATCCAGCCGCCCCGTGGCCTCTCCGGTCCGGGGCGGTTTCCTTTTGCGGGAGATAACCAGGCCGCCGGGAAAGAAAATACGCGGCAGAAACCCGCGTCCGGCGGCCACCGGCCGTACAGGAGGCAGAGAGCGCGGTCAAATAGACCAATCGGACGAATAGAACCAATTGGACCAATTTGTCTGGTCTCTCCTATCGGGCTTATCGGGCATATCGGCCATAGAAAAAGCACCCCGGCTTTTGAGGGCCGGAGTGCTGTGGAATCTCGTTCGACATCCGGCCGGAGCTTCAGGGCGTCCGGCCGGAGATCGGTATCGGAACCGGGAGATTACTTCTTCGCGGGCTTCAGGTACTTGTCGAGGAATTCGATGACGCGCTTGGAGTTCTTCTCGTCGAAGAAGCGGCCGTCTTCGTGGGCGGCGCCGTCAAAGAATCCGGGGCCTTCGAAGATCACTTTGTCCTTGCCGATGTACTTGGCAACGGTTTCAGCGAATTCCTTGGAGGATCCGACCGGAACGACGTTGTCGGCGGTGCCGTGCTGGATCAGGAAGGCCGGAGCGGTCTTGGGATCGAGCGTGTGGGCACACATGCCCGGATCGGCGCGCTGTGCGGGCGCGGGATCGGTGTTGCGGATGCTGGCGATGCCGACGCCGACGTAGTTGCTGTACGGTCCGCCATCCGCGTCGTGACGGCCCATCATGGAGCCGGCGCCTTCGGAGGCCTGCTGGTCCATGGTGAGGACGTTCATCGGGCCGAAGAGGTCGACGACGGCCTGGACGGAGGAGGAGTATTCGGCGTTGTCGCCGATATCGCCCATCATGAGGCCCTTCAGGTTGCTGGTGGTGCCGAGGAAGCC